>LFRM01327861.1_pt1 | contig 11467 bp, 7 predicted proteins | sample 618341 | NCBI WGS metagenome assembly LFRM01 (sample SAMN03654438, study PRJNA283298) | anaerobic digester metagenome | isolation source: pool of bioreactors CSTR01a, CSTR02a, and CSTR03a thermophilic anaerobic... | place: Denmark: Kgs. Lyngby | collected 2014-05-21
CCATTATTTTGATATGCATTCTGCTTAATTCAATTAATATTGTGTTTTTATCAAATTTTTAATCGATAAGATTTCGACTCATAAATTTTGTCTTCTGTCCAATTTATAAGATATTATATTGTAAAAATTATCCGTTTTATCACCCCCCTGGGGGTGGTGTGGTTTTTAAAAAAGTGATATATTGTCTTTGTAGTAAATTAACCTTCAGGGTTTACCTGATTAAGAAATACAGAGGCATTTATGAAAGAAGATTTTAATATTGAAGGTATGAGTTGCTCAGCTTGCGTCCAAGCGGTTGAGAAATCCGTAGCCAAGCTAGATGGCGTCAATAGTGTAGCAGTCAATTTATTAACGAATTCAATGAAAGTTGATTTCACAGAAAATGAAATTACAGCAGATGCTATTGTCGAATCCGTGCAAAATGCCGGCTACGATGCGACTATTAAAAGAGCCAATACGGCTAGTTCTGCACAAACTAAAGACAGTGGTAATCCTTTAGAAAATCAATTGAAGAAAGATGAACAATCTCTCAAACATCGTATTATCATTTCTTTAATTTTTATGATTCCATTGATGTATATTGCCCCGGGTCCTATGATTGGTTTACCAACATTAAGTATTTTTGAAGGCATGGATAATATTGTTATTTTTGCTTTTACTCAAATGCTTATAACCTTACCTATTCTCTATACTAATCGAAAATATTATCAAAATGGTTTTAAAGCATTATTCAAAGGAAATCCTAATATGGATTCACTGGTTGCCATCGGTTCTTCTGCCGCTTTTATTTATGGCATATATGTAATTTACAAACTTTCTTATGCCATGGGACATAATCAACCAGATATGCTCGAGCATTTTGCTCATGCACTTTATTTTGAATCATCTGCTATGATTTTAACCTTGATTACACTTGGCAAATATTTTGAAGCTAGATCTAAAGGCAAAACAACCAATGCGATTAAGAAATTAATGGATCTAAGCCCTAAAACGGCTACTTTGTTAATTGATGGCAAAGAAAAAGAAATTCCATTAGAAGAAGTAAAAGTTGGTGATGTTTTATTAGTAAAACCAGGCTCTGCTGTACCAGTTGATGGTCGTATTCTCTCTGGTCAAGGAGCTTTTGATGAATCTGCTATTACTGGTGAATCCATGCCTGTTGAAAAAGGCAAAGATGAAAAAGTCATCGGTGCAACTTTATTAAAACTTGGATCCATCACTATGGTGTCTGAAAAAGTTGGTGATGATACAGCAATTGCTAAAATCATTCAGCTTGTTCAAGATGCCAATACTACTAAAGCACCCATTGCCAAATTGGCCGATAAAATCTCAGGTATTTTTGTACCGACTGTAATTGGGATTTCTATTGTCACCATGATCATTTGGCTTTTATTAGGCTATGGTTTTGAATTTGCCTTTCAACTTGGTGTTTCGGTATTGATTATTTCTTGTCCTTGTGCGCTCGGCTTAGCAACACCTGTTGCTATTATGGTTGGTACTGGCAAAGGAGCAAGCCAAGGTATTTTAATTAAATCTGCAGAAGCTTTAGAAACTTTACATGAAGTTGATGCCATCGTCTTTGACAAAACAGGAACTATTACAGAAGGCAAACCACAAGTCACCGATCTTTTACCAGTTGGCAATGTAACAGAAGCAGAATTATTAAAAATAGCCGCTTCTTTAGAATCTGTGTCCGAACATCCTTTAAGCCTTGCAATAATGGAATTAGCAAATGAACAAAAAGTTAAATATCCTGCAATTCAAAATTTCTATAATCAATTAGGAAAAGGAATATCTGGCGAAATTGATGATCAAACCTATTATGCAGGTAATAGTAAATACATGAATGAATTAGGCATCGATATTTCACAGATTCTCGAAAAATCTGATCAATTATCTGAAGACGGCAAAACTATTTTATATTTTTCTTCTAAAGATAATTTACTTGGTATTATTGCAGTAGCTGATCAAATTAAGGAAAATTCTAAAGAAGCCATCGAAGTGTTACATGAACAAGGTTTAGAAGTTTATCTTTTAACTGGTGATAATGAAAGAACGGCACAGGCTATCGGTAAGAATTTAAAAATCGATCAAATTTTAGCCGAAGTATTGCCAGAAGATAAAGACCAAAAAGTAATTGAAATACAAAATCAAAATAAAAAGGTTGCTATGGTTGGTGACGGCATCAATGATGCTCCTTCTCTAGCTAGAGCAGATGTTGGTATTGCAATTGGTGCTGGAACAGATATCGCCATCGAAGCTGCAGATATTGTCTTAATGAAGTCTGATTTATCTGATGTTGTGAATAGTATTGCGCTCAGTAAAAAAACAATTACAAATATCAAACAAAATTTATTCTGGGCCTTCTTTTATAATATTATTTGTATTCCATTAGCTGCTGGTGTCTTTTATTTGCCATTTAATATTTTATTAAATCCAATGATTGCCGCTGCTGCCATGTCCATGTCTTCGATCTTTGTTGTAAGTAATGCCTTGCGTTTAAATAACTTTAAACCAGTTATGAAAGGTCTTGAAGAAACATCAAGTATCGAGCAAAATATAATTCAAGAATCTATCGTTGATCAAGATTCAGAAGATAATTCAGAAGAAAATACAAAAGAAATTTCAAATGAAAATTCAAGTGAAAATTCAAGTGAAAATAATGAAAATTCAAATGAAAATATGGAAGGAAAAGAAACCATGAAAAAAACAATTTATGTTGAAGGAATGACCTGTAAACATTGCAAAGCAAGAGTAGAAAAAACATTAAAAGATTTTGAACAAGTCGATGACGCTGTCGTTGATTTAGATAATAAATTAGTTGAAGTTACATTTAATGCAGATGTTGATAATCAAGTTTTAACAGATGCCATTGTTGATGCAGGTTATGAAGTTACCTCTATTGAAGGATAAATCTTAATATATTACTTCTTAACGAGTGATTAGCTTTGAGTTTAATCTCAAAGCTAATCTTTATTTTTAGATATTAATGAAAGTTTAATTATATGCAAGCGGATTCCAAAAAAGTTCTAAATCGTCTTAAAACAGTACGTGGTCAAATTGATGGTATTATTCGTATGGTCGAGGAAGATCAATATTGCGTAGATATTTCTAATCAAATTTTAGCTTCTCAAGCACTTTTAAAATCAACCAATAAATTAATTCTGCATGCTCATTTACAACATTGTCTCAAAACCTCCTTTTCGGAAGAAGGAGAAAAACAAGAAAAAATCGATGAATTACAAGCCATCATCGATAAAATCATGAAATAATTCTGTGTTCTTTTCTCGGATAATAAAATAATTTTACCCTTGTTTTTATTTGCTTTTTTTTAAATGTTCTTAGATACTTAAATAGTTGAACTTAAAAAATTAGAAATATTGAGGTAAATATGAAATATATCATAAGTACAACTAATGATACCGCTTATAATGTTGCTTTAGAAGAATATGCCTTCAAAAATCTTTTAGATGATGATGAAATCTTCATGCTTTGGATTAATCAGCCATCCATTATTATTGGTAAAAATCAAAATGGTTTGGCCGAAATCGATAGCGATTATGTACGCGAAAAAGGCATACGCGTAATCCGTCGTATCTCTGGTGGTGGTGCCGTTTATCACGATTATAATAATTTAAATTATACCCTTATTGCGCCACGCAAAAATGAAAATGCTTTTGACTTTCAAGCCTTCTCACTGCCAGTTATCAAAGCTTTAGCCAAATTGGGTTTAACTGCCACTTTTAGTGGTCGCAATGATATTGAAATAGATGGTAAAAAAATCTGCGGGAATGCCCAAGCCTATAGTAAAGACCGTTTATTACATCATGGTTGTATTTTATTTAATGTTGACTTATCTGTCTTAGGAAAAGCATTAACAGTAAAACCTGATAAAATTAAATCTAAAGGCGTCAAGTCCGTACGTAGTCGTGTTACTAATATTTACGATGAATTAGAAAATAAAATTAATATTGCTGAATTTCAACAAGCTATTTTTGATGAAGTTAAAGCAACAAGGCCAGATATGACGGCTTATGAATTTAGTCAAGAAGACTTGGCCGCTATTAAAAAATTAGCTGAATGGAAAGCTNNTCAAATCGCCACAGTATGATTTACATAAAGAAAAACGGTTTAGCAGCGGTAATATTGAAGTTCTAATGGAAACCAAGCATTCAATTTTACAAAATATTACTTTTTACGGCGACTTTTTCGGAGTACGAGATGTACAAGAATTAGCTTCTGCCCTACAAGGCTTAACTTTAAATGAAAATGAAATTCGAGAAAAGGTAAGTCATTTAGAATATCCAATCTCTGCCTATTTTAACGGTATTTCAGAGGAAGAATTTATTCAGCTGATTATGCCTTAAAAATTGACCTATATATCTAATTTTTAAAAAAATGAGGAGAACTTGATTTAGCTCAAGTTCTCCTTATTTGTATTGATTAAAAATCTATTATTCTATTGTCACCACTGTATTGGCTGAGGCTAAGAGCACCCAAGTTTGTCCTGGATTCAATTTGATTTCCTCACCATTATAAAAATATAATGTCTGACTTGATTTATCGATTTTTTGCCAAGTAATAGGTAAATATTCGCCGTTTGAAATGAGATAACCTTCTCCTTCACCAATATTATCTTGGCTCAAGATACCATCAAAATTTGGGTTAGGATAATAATTAACCGTTTGGATGATGATGTTTCTTATTTCCAAAGGCAATTGATCGTTTTCATCGACCTGCTCCATGCCATCTTTGATATAAGTATAGGTTTGCGTATCTTCTTGAAAATCAAATTTGCTATTATTGTCGGAAAAATAGGAAACAGATACGGTATCCGCCTTCTCACCATTTAAGACTTCCACTTTTTGATTAAAAGCAAAGCCTTGAACATCCGTGTCTTCTGGATAACCTGCCGCATCCGCATAATTTTTTAAAGAATCATAGTTGGAGTACGCATTATGTGGAGCAATTTTTCCAGTAGAATTGTCTCGCCATATGGTATTTGAGCCAACAATCATGCCATCAATATCTTCATAACCGTTCTGAGCAATATATGCTTCTGCCTCTGAAGAACTACCAAAATGCGTATAAATAGCATCATATTCCAACATACGATCAACAAAATATTTTCGGGCAGAACGAATAGGTCCAATATTATCTGAGTGATTCGAATGGAAAAGTGCCATATATCTGGTATAGGTTCCCTCTACGACCATCTCAAAAACCATATCTGCGTCTCTTAAACCAGCTTGCATTCTAGCATCCGGATGATTATCTAACATTACAGTAATTGGACGTTTATTATTATCTTCTGCTGTGATGGGCATGCCAGAAAACTTGGAATAGGTATCCCCAGCTGGTTCTGATTCTGCTTCAGTTTCTTTCTCTTCTTCCTCTGTTTCTTTAATAATATGAAGTGTTTTCTCTTCCTCTGTTTCTTGATTTGTCGTCAATGTGTTCTTTTCAATTTGTTCGTTTTCTTCTTTTTTGCCACAAGCGCTTAATATCAAGCTTGCTATTAAAAGAACAGACAGCACTTTAATTAATTTCTTTTTCATATTTCCTCTTCAAAATACTACATCTTTTTATAATTGAATATCTCAAGACAAAAGTCTTTCATATTCATGTTTGATAAATTAATATTTATATTAATTATTATTAATTAATATTATACCTTAATTTAGAATGAATAGGGATTTTTATAACCCAAAATCTGTTTTAGAATGTTGAATAAAAGTCATAGATATTCAAATGCATATTATTTATACTTTAAATTTATTCTATTAATTTTGACTTTCAGCAAAAAAGATTTTATCATTTCTAAACTTGGTACAGATGTACCTGCCATAGAAATCATTGAGGTTGATACAGCTGAAGTTAGGCGCAATGTTTCTAATAAAGGAAGATCATTAGCTAAACCATAAACGAATGCTGCAACCTGAGAATCTCCTGCACCAACTGGGCTATTTATTGTAGTAGAAATTGGCTTTATATAGAAACTTTCATTTATATTGAAAAAGTAAGAACCATGTTCACCAAGAGACAATAGAATATTTTGCACACCTTGTTGAAGTAAATCTTTACATGCATTAAGTATTTTGTCTTCAGAATCAAATTGTGTAGAAAAGAGTTCTTCTAATTCAACTAAGTTCGGTTTTATCATTAAAGGATTATAGGTTAAACATTGTTTCAAGCTTTCACCTGAGATGTCAAGAATAATATTATCTGTTTTTGTTTTAATTTGAGTAATTAAATATGTATATAATGATGGATCTGCACCAAGTGGTAGACTACCAGAAAAAACAATAAAGTCATGCTTATTGATTATAGGTGATAATTTTTTTGCAAGATTTTTAATATCATTTAAACTAATTTGAAATCCTGATTCATTAATTTCTGTTAAATGATTGTTTAATGGATCAATTATTTTAATATTTGTTCTAGTTTTTTGATTTTTTAATATTAGAAAATCATTCAAAAGGCCAAGCTGATTTAAATTACTAATAAACTCATTAGCATTTTCTTCTCCTAAAAATCCACAAGATAAAGATTCTTGCTCTAATACTTGCAAGACTTTAGATACATTGATGCCTTTACCACCAATATCCACACGTACGTCTTTTATGCGGTTTAAAGAATTTAATGTAAAATTTTCACAATTTATCGTTTGATCAAAAGCTGGATTTAAAGTTATAGTATAAATCATAATTTTTACCTATTTAATATTATAAGCGCATGGTTATAGAATCAACACAATATCTTTATAAAATAATAGCATTTTATATTGTCAAAGAAACATAAAAATTATTGATAAGAACATTACATCTACTGATTTTAGAAAAATAATTAAATATGATCTATTGTAAAAACACCATTTAAAAAAGCTATTCGAAGTTAATCGAATAGCTTTTTGCATATTCACTATGCTTTTATAGGGTTGAAAGGAACATTAAACGCCAGCTTTACTACGTCTGATTTTTTCACCGTCAGTAAAGTTTTGAGTAGGAGTATAACCGTCAATTGGAGCAATTCTTTGATGATATAAGTCAATGAACCAATCCGGTTGTGGGAAATAATCGGTTTCAAGCTCATGAGCAGGTGTGATCCAATTACGGGCACCAAGAATTTGAACTGGAGCATCTAAATAATCAAAAGCTAAGTCTTGAATATTTTTAGCTAAATCATTTAAGTAAGAGCCTCTCTCTGTTGCATCAGCAGCAATAATAACCTTGCCTGTTTTCTTAACAGATTCTAAGACTTTTTCATAATTGAAAGGTACTAAGGTAATCGCATCAATAACTTCTGCTGAAATACCATATTGCTCTTGCATCTTATCTGCAGCTTCTAAAGCGCGATATAAAGTAGCACCGATTGTTAAAATAGTTACATCAGAACCTTCTCTACGGATGGCTGGTTCACCAAGTTTATAATCGGTCATTTTCTCTGTTGGAACACCCTCTTTAATAAATTGTTCACCAACATCATATAAACGTTGACTCTCAAATACGATAACTGGATCCGTACCATCTAATGCAGCAGTTAAAACACCTTTGACATCATATGGAGTAACCGGGAATGCCACTTTAATTCCTGGAATATGTGTAACTAATGAAGTCCAGTCTTGTGAATGCTGAGCACCATATTTGGAACCAACAGAAACACGAATAACAACAGGCATTTTGAGATAGCCACCGGACATTGCTTGCCATTTTGGTAATTGATTAAATACCTCGTCTCCTGCACGGCCAAGGAAGTCACAATACATTAACTCAACTAATGGACGACCACCAGCCATTGCATAACCAATTGCGGAAGCAATAATAGCTGCTTCAGAAATTGGTGAGTTGAAGAAACGATGATATGGGACTGCTTCTGTCAAGCCACGATAAGCTGCATAAGCACCACCCCAGTCACGTAAGTCTTCACCATAAGCAATCAGAGTTGGATCTTCATAATATTTATCGATAACTGCCTCAAAGATACCATCACGGAATTGATAGCGTTTATTTGGTGAAAGTAATTTGCCATTCTCATCATAGGCATAACGTTCACGACGTGAAATTTGTTTAACACGAATATTGTCTTTTAATTCATCTTTTGTTACGAGCATATCAGGTTCTGCATCAGATAAAGACTCAATTTTTTGATTAGAGAACATTAAATCTTCAATGGCTCTTGGTTCAGCAGCAAGATCCATACGTGGAGAAATTTCTGGATCAATGGCTAATTTAACAGCTTCGGTTATTTTCTTAACTGCATAAGCATCAATAGCATCAATTTCTTCTTGTGTTGCTACGCCAGCTTCAACGATTTCTTTAGGGAAGGTAATGATTGGATCATATTCGCGCCAAGCATATTTCTCTTCTTCTGTACGATAAGAATCGGCATCAGATGGAGAGTGACCTGAGAAACGATAAGTATTTAATTCTAAGAAAATCGGGCCTTCTTTTGCATCGATATTTTGTTTTTTACGACGATAAGCATCAATAACAGCTAATGGATTATTACCATTGACTGATTCAGTATGCATTTGAGCTTCATTTAAGCCAGCACCAACACGAGCAGGTCTACCATAACCCATGGTTTCGCCTTCCGTTTGGCCGCCCATGCCATAGTGATTGTTATTTACATTAAAGACTAATGGTAAACCACCTTTCATATCATCTCCCCAGAGAGTATGATATTGATCCATTGTAGCCATTACCATGGCTTCCCATACTGGTCCACAACCTAAAGAACCATCACCAATATTAGCGATAACAATACCAGGTTTACGATTTACTTTTTTATAAAGTGCAGCACCTAAAGCGATACCAGCAGAACCACCAACAATAGCATTGTTTGGGAAAATTCCAAGTGGTGTGTAATAACTGTGCATTGAACCGCCTAAGCCTTGATTAAAGCCTGTTTCTTTAGCAAAGATCTCAGCTAAAATACCATATAAGATATAGGCTGTCGCTAAGTCTTGATTGTTTTCTTGATCCTTGCGAATTGTCTCTAATGCCTTTAATTGTTTTCCATCCATGAAAGTTTCCATCATTTCAAGAAGTTCTGCTTCTTCCATCTTACGAATGGCAGAAAATGCTTTGGCTAAAACTTCACCATGGGAGCGGTGTGAACCAAAGATAAAGTCATTTTTATCTAATAAATAGGCTTGGCCTACAGCAGCTGCTTCTTGACCGATAGATAAATGGGCTGGACCTGGATTATTGTAATCCATACCATTGTAATGATTTGTCGTTTTAATTGACATTAACATATCTTCGAATTCACGAATCAAGCGCATATCGCGATACATATTCAAAAATTCTTCTTTAGTAAAGTTATCTTTCTCATCGGCTACTGTTTTTTGATATTTATTGATTTCAATATCTTTTAATTTTAATTTACTGTGCTTTAATTGTTTTTTGGGATCCATTATTAATGATTTTGTCATATGTTCCTCCTAGATCATTTTTAACCTTATTATTTTGCTTTAGCTTTATTTAATTATCTTTAAATTGAAAAACGGCTTCTCTCAAAGCTTCACTAACGGTTGGGTGTGGGAAAATGAATTCCTGAATCTCTGCCATAGTCATTTGTTTTTCAATCATCATACCAAACATGATTGTAAGTTCAGAAGCATAGCTACCAACCATATGTGCACCAATCATATATTTACGTTTTTTATCTACTAAGATTTTCATGATACCATTACCACGTTCCACCTCAGCCAAATAACGACCACTATAAGCTAAAGGAACGGTTATAACTTGGAAATCTAAGCCTTTTTCTTTGGCACTTTCTTCGGTTTCTCCTACAAAGCACACTTCAGGATTGGAATAAATAACAGAAGGCATGGCTTCATAGCGCATAGTGTCTTTTTTACCTAAAATTGTATTCACTGCAACTTCAGCTTCACGATATGCTGCATGAGCTAACATCCATTCACCAGTAACGTCCCCTACAGCATAGACATTAGGTACATTAGTTAACATTTGTTCATCAACGGTGATACGACCACGATCATTTTCGACACCGATTGCATCCAAGCCTACATCTGAAACAGTTTTTCTACCTATTGAGATTAAACAATAATCGCCTTCAACTTTATTTGATTTGCCATCTGCTTCATATTCGACATAGCCATCACCAAAAGAAGTTACTTTAGAATTTAAATGGAATACCATACCCTTGGCTTCTAAGTTCTTTTGTAGTAATTTGCTTATTTGCAAATCTGCGGGGCCTGCAATATGACCAAGCATTTCAACTACAGTAACTTCTGTGCCAACTGTTTGGAAATAACTGGCCATCTCTAAACCAATAACTCCGCCACCAACGATAATTAGTTTTTTAGGTATCACTTCTAAATCTAAAATTTCTCGGCTGGTAATTACAAAGCCTTTTTCCAATTGATCTTTTAAGCCATCAATTGGTGGAATCATAACATCGGAACCAGAAGCGATAATTAAATTTTTACCTTGATATTCTTTATCATCTGCTACAACAGTAATCACTCCATTCAGACGGTTTTTAATTTCTGCTTTAGCTGAAACGACTTCAACTTTATTGTGCTTCATCTTTGTTCCTACGCCAGAAACTAAAGTTTTAACCACTTTATTTTTACGCTTAACAATGGCTTTTTGATCAATGCTAGCACCTTCGGTTGTAACACCATAAGTTTTTCCATCGACAGCATGTTCGTACATTTTAGCTGAGTTTAAGAATGTCTTAGAAGGAATACAACCTTCATTTAAACAAACACCACCTAGATTTCTTTTTTCAAATAGAGCTACCTTCAGGCCATTCTCTCCAGCTCTTTCTGCAGCTAAATAACCACCTGGTCCGCCACCGATAATTAATAAATCATACATATATCTTTTTTACCTCTTATTGTTTATGATCTCTAATTTTATTTTTTATGATGATTGCTTAGCTTATTTTTATACTAAGCAATCTTTGTATTCGGTTGATTAGTTCATCAAATATAAATCAATATTTTCTAATATTTGTTTTAAGGCTTTATTGAAATTGCCTGCTGGTGAACCATCTATTGCACGATGGTCTGTTGTCAATGAAATATAGAGAGCTGGATATAATTCCAAATTGCCATCTTTATCTTTACGTACCTTTTGAGTCGCTGAGTTAACACCAACAATACATGTTTCTGGTGGATTAATAACTGGTGTAAAGGTTTCGACGCCTGTCACACCCATATTGGTTACAGTAATGGTTGCGCCTTGTAATTTGTCAGGACTGATTGAACCTGATTGACAAGCTTCTGCTAATTCTCTAGCTTCTTGAGAAATCTGACTTAAGGATTTTAAATCTGCATTTTTAATAACTGGAACCATTAAGCCACGATCTGTTGCAACTGCAATACCTAAATGAACACGGTTGAAATGACGTATATATCCTTCTTCTTCATGGAAATGCGCATTGAAGTCTGGGAAATCTTTTACTACACGTGATACGGCATATAAAAAGA
>LFRM01152998.1_pt1 | contig 11464 bp, 13 predicted proteins | sample 618341 | NCBI WGS metagenome assembly LFRM01 (sample SAMN03654438, study PRJNA283298) | anaerobic digester metagenome | isolation source: pool of bioreactors CSTR01a, CSTR02a, and CSTR03a thermophilic anaerobic... | place: Denmark: Kgs. Lyngby | collected 2014-05-21
CAGTAGGGGAATCATTTCCTCCTCGATCAGTCCTGGAAAACAAGGCTTCAGACTCTATCCACCACATTGCGTTGTGAGTAGTAAACAAGCTCTTCAAACACAAGCGTGGCAAAGTGATTATTATGTCGATGCTCCATTTACACTTTAAACCCATTCTAATGGATGGGTTTATCCATTGCACCATAGTTGACTGTCGGTCAGTCAATGTGTATAATAAACAGTGGAGGCAATTTATGAGAATAACTAAAGATCCAATATTACGCCGACAAGAACTGATTGATGCAGCTCGAGAATTATTCATCGATGCTGGGGTTTCTAAAACCTCTGTCGCAAAAATCGCGGCTCAAGTCGGAGTCGCAAAAGGATTGTTTTACTATTATTTTGAAACAAAAGAAGATGTCCTTATGGCCGTAATAGAGGACTTATGTGATAAACATATTGCTCAACTGAACATAAGGTTCGAAGAAGAAGCGCATGATTTCTATTCGCGACTTCTGATATTTATCGATGCATACTACGATATTCATCCCGATTCACGTGGCGATGAATTATTCGACGGAGAATTGATTCATAACTTTCACCATACGTATTTAATGAAAGTTGAAGACATTCTCAACGATATCGTAATCGAGGGACAAGCTTCAGGGGAACTTGACCTAAAGCATCCAAATGAAATGATTATTATGACACTGGATGGTGTCTTTGCTTTGAAGAACATGCGAGATATTTCCCGGGATATGGTAAGTGTGATGATTGAACAATCACTCAACTTCGCGGATGGAAGTCTAGCAGTTCACAGTGAGAAGTATTTGGTTAATTTTGAAAGGGGTTGATACTTTGAAGGATACACTGGAAATGATTCGGGGCCTAGAGCTTGAGAATCAAGAAAAAATAAAGAAGGTAAACGTTGATGCGAGTATCCGCGTTAAACGGTCGAATGATGAGGCATTGGAAGAAATCGAAAAAAGAGAATACGATCTTCGCATGTATAAAGAAACATTAATAAAAGAAGTCGATGCTGCATTGGCAGTAGAGAAAAGTAAATTAGAGGAAGCATTCCTCAAAGAAAAAGAAAAGATTGAAGCAATCTTCAATGAAAGACATGAAGACGTACTTCAAATTATGATTGATGAGGTGTTTGACTATGGCAATCGTTAAAATGTCCCACTTCAACGCACTTGTATTCAATGAAGACCTGGATCAAATCCTACACAGTCTTCAACGATTCTCAAATGTGAGTTTTACAGATCAGAGTAAATTGGAGGACAATGTATTCGATTCGTACATTTCATCCTACGATTTTGAGTCCAGTGAACATTTACTGGAACACATCAAAATCGCACTCAAAACACTAAAAGATTCAAAGCCAAAAAGAGGTGACATGATAAAGAATCTGTCATCGCAAACAATGACCTACGATGCATTACAGGAACATGTAGAAAACAGTGATCTCAATCACTTACTCGACATGTACTCTAAATCATATGCATCCATTCATACTGAAATTGGAAATTTCAAATTATCGATTCCTTGGGAAGAGGCGTCACTAAGCATTGAAGAATTAGAATCGTATCATTCATACAATCTTATGATTGGTACTGTTGATCCAATTAATAAAGAACAATTTGAATCAGAACTCAAAAAACTTCACAAACCATATGTCATGAGAAACGGTGATAAGGATCGAATATCCTACGTTATTATTCCTCAATTAAGAGACTGCAGCGATGTCGCAATCCTCTTTGATAAATATGACTTTGAAAAACGAAGCGATATTTCAATGAATATCGAATCAGAAGTCCAAGAGTTCATTTCGATTCATGAACACTATCTCGATAAACGTTCTGATTTAGCCTCTCAAGAGGCTTACTCAGATCATTATCAAAAAGAACTAGAAATGCACTATGAAGTAATCATGAATGCAATTCTATTAGAAGAAACAAAAGAATTCTTCACACAATCAGAATCGATGACATACATGTCAGGATGGATTCAAACAGAAGACGTTGAGAAACTGGAGTCACTGATTGTGAGTGATGAAGCAGTCTATCTTGAAATTGAAGATGCCGACAAGGATTCTCGAGATGTACCGATTGTACTCAAAAACAATAAGATCATCTCAGTATTCGAGCCCATCACAAGCATGTACGCATTACCGACATACAATGAACTCGATCCAACGCCAATCTTGGCACCGTTCTACGCACTGTTCTTCGGAATGATGCTTGCGGACCTTGGATATGGAATCATCATGTTTGTGGTTATGAGTGTTGCTTTAAGAATCATTAACTTTAAACCAGGAATGGAAAAAATGATCAGACTCTTGAAATATCTTGGTGTAACAACGGCACTATGGGGATTCATCTACGGAAGTTTCTTCGGGGGAATCATTCCCATGAAGGCAATCATTGATATTTCAACAGACTTTAACCTTGTTCTCGTACTCGCAATTATATTGGGACTCTTCCACCTATTCTTAGGACTGGGTGTTAAGGGATACATATTCTTTAGAGACGGTAAGAAACGATACATTATTTACGATGTTCTATTCTGGTACATGACCTTAAGTGGATTGGTTATTATCATATCGCAAATGTTTTCACCAATATTAGAACCTTACACTAAAATTGGTCAGATACTCGCAATCGTCGGAATGATAGGAATTGTCTTAACCAACGGACGAGAAGCGAAATCAATTCCAGGAAAAGCAGTTTCAGGGCTCTATAGTCTCTACGGACTCACTAACTATATTGGTGATGTGGTGTCTTATTCACGATTAATGGCTTTAGGTCTTGCGGGAGCATCTATCGGGATGGCCTTTAACATGATGGTTGAAATGGTATCTGGATTCGGAATCTTCGGAGTCTTAGCAGGTGTTGTGATCTTTATGATCGGACACACATTTAACTTACTTATTAACGGGATGAGCTCGTATGTCCATGCGGCACGACTCACCTATGTTGAGTTTTTCGGGAAATTTTATACAGGTGGCGGTCGCCCATTCAAGGCATTCCGTGCAAAACCTACATATATCATAATTAAAGAGGAGAAATAACATATGACAGAATTTTTTATACAATACGGTGGACTGGTATTCGCAGTCCTAGGAATGGCACTGGTTGTAATTATTCCAGGATCAGCATCAGGTAAAGGTGTTGGTATGGTTGGTGAAACAGCATCAGGACTCATCATTGATGAACCAGATAAGTTTGGTAAATCATTAATCCTACAATTAATGCCTGCATCACAAGGACTTTATGGATTCGTTATTGCGATCATGACATTAAGCCAACTTCATGTTGGAATGTCACTGCAACACGGTCTATTCATCCTCATGGCATGTTTACCGATGGCATTTGTTGGATACCCAACAGCCCTAGCACAAGCACGCATTGCAAGTGCTGGAATCACGATCTTAGCGCGTAATGAAGAACAAATGACAAAATCAATTATCTATGCAGTTATGGTTGAGACTTATGCTTTACTCGCATTCGTATCATCCCTCATTATCTTAAATGCGGTGACGTTCTAATGATGAAGGACGTTTTAAGCGCGATCGAGAAACGTCATCAAGAACATCAAGACTCAATTCTTTTGGAAGCTCAAACGAGAGCAAACGAACACAAGGAATCAATCCTTGAGGAATATGACGCTCATCTGCCTGAGAAGCGAAAAGAAATTGAACGCCAAGCACGATTCAGAAAGAAACAGGGCTTGAGTCTTCTCGAACGCCAAAACAAGTTCGCTTTGGATCAAGTTAAAAATGATACCGTTGCGCGCTTACTCGATGAGTGCAAAGAATACTTTACAAGTATGAGTAGTGATGATTTCATTCGTATCGTTCAAGGCGCACTAGATCGCAACGATCAAACATTCAAACCACGTATCTTTGTGGAACAAAAACACTTTAAAGCAGTTCAAAAACACTTTGGTGCCAATTACCAAGTCCTTGAAGCACACAGTTTAACTTCAGGATTTGTACTTGCATATAAGACCTACGATATTAGTTTTGATGTAGATCAACTCTTCTCATATCGTCGCGATATCTTATCAAAGTGGGCTATGGCTCATCTTTACGAGGACACTCAAAATGTCTAATGCCTTTATTTTAGGCGTTATATCCAATGAGACCTTCCTACAATCGTATGAACTCGATCGCATTAAACGAAAATATGGCACAGTCCATGATGTTGATGATTTTATCTCAAACCAAAAACAAGACCTAAGAAATAATATGAAGCAATTAGGATTGGACTCCAAACATCTTGATTTGATGTTTGCGCGCGATGACTTTGCGTATAAGAGCGAAGCAGAAATGTTGAAATCAATTGCTCAATACAAAGGATCTAAGGCAGGCGAAAACTATGCTAAAACATTCATTGAAATGTACGATACTTTGAAGAAAGATCGTCCTCTAGATCTTGAACTTACATTTGATCAAGCGCTCATTGATGTGATGACGCCATATCGAACTGAGTTTGTGGAAGTGGATGGCATTCTTGCGTATCTGTTCTTCAAACTAATGGAACTTAAGAACATTCAAATTGCTCTTAAGGCTGATCGATATGGAATCGAAGCTGAAAAGAGGTTACGACAGATATGAAACTAGCGTATATTACATATGAACATGATATGATGGCGAGTCTTGGATTCAAAACATATCTATTAAAAGAAAACTTAGAGGACTTACTGAAGGGCTTCATCGACAAGGGTGTATTTATTGTCTATGTCTCATCAGAGGTCTATGAACGAAATACAAAAATGATTACGCAATACCAAAACGATCATGACATGAACATTTGTGTCATAGGCGAAGCGGGTGCGAATCGAATGCAGGAGTTTGCGCAAGCAACCCTTGGTATTAAACTAAAGAAGAAGGAGGATGCCCATTGATCACAGGAACAATCATAAAAGTAGCGGGACCTTTAGTGGTCGCTAAAGACATCCCCAATGCGAAACTTTACGATACGGTACTCGTATCCAAGGAAGAACTATTAGGGGAAATTATTGAAATGAGGGGGAATGAAGCCTCAATTCAAGTATATGAAGAAACTTCAGGTATTGGAATTGGCGCACCCGTTGTCTCACAAGAAAGACCTTTAAGTATTGAACTGGGTCCGGGTCTATTATCAACCATGATGGATGGTATTGGCCGCGACTTAGAGAAGTATGCACAGGCAAGTGGTCACTTCCTTACAAAGGGTGAGCGCATTGAAACTTTGGACAAAACAATTCTATGGGATTTCATCCCTATGGTTGAAGTGGGTGCCACTGTACAAGAAAATGATCGCCTGGGCTATGTCTTAGAAAATCATTTAAAGCATTATATCTTATCACCGTTTAACGGTGTGATTACCGAAATCAATAAGGGTGAATTTACAGTCGACCAAGATGTAGTGTTTATTGATTCCATCGGAGTTCCAATGAATCGTTATTGGCCTGTTCGTAAAGCACGAAAATATAAAGAAAAACACTTACCATCCGTACCTCTTATTACAGGGCAAAGAATTGTGGATACATTCTTCCCTGTAGCGAAAGGTGGAACTGCGTGTATTCCAGGACCCTTTGGTTCAGGAAAAACGGTAGTACAACACCAATTAGCGAAGTGGTCTGATTCTGATGTCGTTATATACATTGGCTGTGGTGAGCGAGGCAACGAAATGACGGATGTTCTGAACGAATTCCCTCAGATTGTTGATCCAATTACTAATGAGCCCTTAATGAATAAGATTTGTCTTATCGCTAACACTTCTAACATGCCTGTAGCGGCGCGTGAGGCGTCGATTTATACGGGAATGAGTGTAGCTGAGTATTATCGAGATATGGGTTATGATGTCTCACTAATGGCCGACTCAACGTCTCGTTGGGCTGAAGCGCTAAGAGAAATGAGTGGTCGACTCGAAGAAATGCCTGGAGATGAAGGCTATCCTGCATACCTTGGTTCGCGTTTAGCGGATGTTTACGAGCGAGCGGGAGTTGTAAGTCTTTTAGGAAGTGACGATTATACTGGATCCATCACCATGATTGGTGCTGTATCACCAGCGGGCGGGGATTTAAACGAACCTGTAACACAATCAACACTTCGTGTTGCGAAGGTTTTCTGGGCACTGGATGCATCCCTAGCCTATGCTCGACACTTCCCAGCAATTAACTGGCATGAATCGTATTCACTATACCAAACGCGTGTTGATGAATACATGAAGTCGAATCATAATAAAAACTTTACCGTTTATCGACAAGATGCGATTGATCTTCTTCAGGAAGAACAACGCATTATGGAAGTTGTTCAATTGATTGGTAAGGATTCTTTGAGTGATGAGGAAATGTTGAAGCTTGAAGTTGCGCGTATGTTGCGTGAAGACTTCCTCCAACAAAACGCGTTCCAAGAAGAAGACACGTTCACGAGTCTTGATAAACAAGTTAAAATGCTTGTCCTCATTATGGACTTCTATAAAGAGGCTACTGAAGCACTTGTTGAAGATCATATCTTCTTAAATGATATCTTACACATGGATACGGTATATGAGATTTCTCGTATGAAGTATGTGAGTGATGATCAAAGATTTGATGAAGTATTCATTCGAATCAGAAATGAATTTGACACATTAAAACAAGGAGGTGACGTCAATGAAAGAGTATAAAAATATATTAGAAGTTGTCGGTCCCTTATTGGTTGTTGATGGTGTTGACGATGCTACTTATGATGAAGAAGTTGAGATATTTGTAAACGAAACGGATTCTCGAGTAGGTAAAGTACTTGAAGTGAATGGTTCAAAAGCAGTTATTCAATTGTATGACTCTAATACAGGAATTGATCCACATCGTGCTCGCATTCGATTTAAAGGGAAACCCCTAAGTCTTAAGGTGAGTCAGGAAATGTTGGGTCGTATCTTTGATGGTAATGGTCAAGTTCGTGATAATGGACCGGCCTTACTATCCTATGAAATGCGTGATATCAACGGTTCTGTTATGAACCCTGTATTGCGTGCTTACCCGGATCAATTTATTCAGACGGGTGTATCATCCATTGATGCGCTGAATACTTTGGTTGTCGGACAAAAGCTTCCGATTTTCTCGGGTTCAGGATTACCGCATAATGAGCTTGCGACTCAAATCGCAGCTCAAGCGAATGTTAGTTCTTCCGACCTTGACTTTACGGTTGTGTTTTGTGCCATGGGTATTACGTATGAGGAAGCGCGTTTCTTCGAAGATTCATTCAAGAAGAATGGTGCTCTTGATCGAACGGTAATGTTCTTAAACCTTGCGAATGACCCTGCTATTGAGCGTATTTCTACGCCTCGTATGGCAATCACTGCAGCGGAATATCTAGCGTTTGAACTCGATAAAAACGTAATGTTAATCATGAGTGATATGACCTATTACTGTGAAGCACTAAGAGAAATCTCGGCTTCACGAAGAGAAATCCCGGGTCGAAGAGGGTATCCAGGTTACATGTATACAGACCTTGCGGGTCTGTATGAACGAGCTGGAAAACTTAAAGGTAAAGAAGGTTCAATTACAATGATTCCGATTCTTTCAATGCCTGAGGATGATAAAACGCATCCAATTCCTGACCTAACTGGTTATATTACTGAGGGACAAATCATCTTGGACCGAAGTCTTCATAAGCGTGGCATTATGCCTCCGGTTGATGTTCTTCCATCATTATCTCGATTAAAAGATAAGGGAATTGGTGAAGGTAAGACTCGCCGTGATCATGCGGATGTTATGAACCAACTTTTCGCAGCCTATGCGAAAGGGAAAGAAACACTGGAGCTTGCTTCAATCTTAGGTGATGCGGCACTAACGCCTCTTGACTTATTGTATGCGGATTTTGCGCGTGAATTTGAAGTCTCTTTCATCAATCAAGGATTTGATGTCAACCGTGACATTGAATCATCACTTGATTTAGGATGGGACCTATTGGGGATACTTCCTCGAACTGAGTTGAAACGCGTTCGTGATACATTCTTAGATGAATTTTATGTGGCGCGTGATTCGTATGAAGGTTAATGCGAATCGAATGGCTCTGCGTGAGTTAAGACATCGATTAAGTGTTGCGACCAGAGGACACAGTCTTCTGAAGGACAAACAAGATGCTTTAATTCAACGTTTTATGGTTCTAAGTGAGAACTCACAGATCCTACGTCGTCAGGTTGACGCTCAGTTTGTGCGTGTTAACGATGCGTACAAATTAGCCTCACTTGAAAATGATGATGAGCTCTTACAGTATCATTTGAATCAAACGGAAACTCAGCTGAATGTTGTGCGTTCATATTCAAATGTATTGAGTCTTAAGATTCCGAATTATGAATTAAACATACCGGAATCCAACGTACTACCAGACACTCTATTTGGAATTCATTCACGCTTACTTGCGGTGAGTGAGGAATACGATAGTCTTGCTCAGCGTCTTGTGCAACTTGCGCAAGAGGAGAATGCGTGTTTCGTATTGGGTGAAGAAATTAAAAAGACGCGTCGTCGTGTAAATGCTTTGGAGTTTAAAACAATTCCAGAGATGGAGCGCATGATTCGTTCCATTCAAATCCAAATCGATGACCAAGAGCGTGCTCAGTTGTCTCGTATTATTCAGGTTAAGTAAAACATAAGAGTTTGCGCTGATCAAAATCATCGCAAACTCTTTTTCTATGTAAATATTGTGATAAAAAAACTAGACAATTATTTGCCTAGTTTGGTCTCTAAATCAATAAGTTTCTCTTTTACACCGATGCCACCGGCGTAGCCTGTGAGTTTACCGTTAGTTCCAATGACTCTGTGACATGGAACAATGATCATGATGGGGTTTTTACCGCATGCACTGCCGATTGCGCGTGATGCATTGGGGTTTCCTAATGATGTTGCGAGTTCTTTGTATGTCCTTGTTTCTGAGTACGGTATTTTTTTCAGTTCATTCCATACTTTGATTTGATGGTCTGTTCCTTGTGGATCAAGTGGAATTGTAAAATCGGTACGCTTGTGGTCGAGGTATTCGTTAATCTCTTTGATGGTTTGTTTTGTGAGATTTGATTCTTCTGTGTTTACTGAATTCTTTTCATTGATTAATATTTTTGTGATTTTGTTGTTGGACTCATGAATTGTGATGGGACCAATTTTTGTTTGATAGGTATAGATGTACATCGTGTACCTCGCTTTCTTTGGTTCAATTATACACCAAAAGAAAAGAAGACGTGTGTCTTCTTACTTTGTGAGTTCAATGAATTGATCGATTCTTTCGACGACAACATCAAGGCTTGATTCCCAGAATGCTTGGTCTTCAACATCGATGTTTGCCATTTTAGCGACATCTTCACAGCTTGCTGTTGTAGTTGCGCTGAGCAGTGCTTCGTATTGTGGTACGAATGCTTCGCCCTCTTTTTCGAATTTAGCGTAAAGTCCAAGTGCGAACAATCCACCAAATGCATAAGGGAAGTTATAGAATGATAGGCCGCTACTGTAGTAGTGTCCTTTATTAAGCCACATGTATGGGTGGAGAACATTTTGATCGAGTCCATCTCCATAAGTGTCTTTTTGTGCTTGGATCATAATTTCTTTTAGATCGTCTGCGAATAGGAATTCGCTATTTCTTCTTTCGAATACTTCTGTTTCGAATTTATAGCGTGATGATATATCAACAATGATTTGTGTGAGGTCTGATAGAGAGTTCTCGATGAGTACGAGTTGTTCTTCTTTATCAGCGTTCTTCAATGCAGCGTTGAATACGATGTTTTCGCAGAATGTTGATGCTGTTTCTGCAACGGGCATGGTGTAGCCTGTATTTAGGATTGAATGATCTTCGATTTTCTTTCCGTGGTACGCATGTCCCAATTCGTGGGCTAGTGTTACTACAGCGGAAGTTGAACCGTCGAAGTTTGTCATGACTCTTGATTGTTTTAATTGAGGTAGGTTCATACAGAATGCGCCGCCTCGTTTTCCTTCACGTGGAAGGAAGTCGATCCATTTGTCATCGTATGCGCGTGCTCCAAGATCACTGAGATCCTTTGAGAAGTCGCTGAAACTGTTTACGATGAGTTCGCGTGATTCTTCTACGGTATAGGTCTTTGGGTTTGATGTTTCAAACGGTGCAAAGAGGTCATACCATGGAAGACCATTTTCGTGTCCAAGTAGTTTTCCTTTATGTTTGAGGTAACGTCTGAATTCTGGTGTATATTTTTCGATTGCTCCCATAAGGGCATCGAGTGTTTTCTTGCTCATTCTTGAATCAACGAGTGTTTTATCAAGTGGTGATTCGTATTGTCTTAATTTTGAGACTTGGTTAACTTCACCTTTGATACTGTTGAGTGAGAAAGCGATGCTATCTTCAATTTTAGTGTAGATTTCAAGTTCTGCTTCATATGCTTCTTTACGAACATTTTGATCTGTGTCGTATGCGAAGTTTCTGAGTGATGTGATTGTATGTTTCTCTCCCTTGAAGTCAATTGTTGTGAGACTTGTAAGGTGTGAGTGGAGTCGGTTCCAGTTTGAACTTGCGTTGATTTGCATTTTAGAGAGTGCATCCTCAACATCTTCACTTAAGTTGTGTTGTGCTGTATCGAGTTCTTCTTGGAGGATGAATTCGTGTTCTTTAATAAGAGCACTTTCTGCCTTCCATGTTGGTAGATCATCTTTGTGTTTAACAAGGAACGTTTTGAATTGTGCTGATGGCTTTGATAAACCAGCCATAACATTTTGAAGTGCTCCCATGTGTTTACTGCTTTCAGTATCTGTTGCGTTTGTGGACATATTCAAATTAATGAATGCGCTCTGTGTTCTTAACTTCTTAGTAAGTTCACTTTCTTGGGTTAACCATGTTTCTAAATCTTCTTTTGAATTAAGTTTAGGGGCGAGTTTCGCGAGGAATTCTGCCTTTTGTTTTATATCATTGAAATCTTTTGCGAAGGATTCATCGTATCCTTCGTATAAATCTTTGAGTGACCATGTATACATTTGTATTTCTCCTTTTTTCCATGATGAAATTATATCATAGTTTCTGAAACAATTTCACTAATTGTTGAAAATATATTGCAATTGTTTTCAGTTATGATATTATGGGTTCAGAAAGGTTGGGACATACATATGACAAACACCACCATTCAAATAGAATTAACAAGCAACAGCTTTTTCTTTTTTAGCTTTATATAGAAGTTAATATCGCCATTTAGATATTAACTATTTTGTATAGGTTAAAATCGACATGGCTGTCAAAACAATAAATCAAACACTTATTATAAGAGGCCACGTCGAAAAAAAGACGTGGCTTTTATTTTACCCTTAAGGAGGAAGAAAGATGAAAAAGATTATATCGGCATTAGCGTTACTATTAGTGCTCACAGCATGTGGTAGTGGGGCGAAGGATACAGTTAAGTATCGTATTGGAGCAATTCAACTTGCAGATCATGCATCACTTGATGCAGCGTATCAGGGGATGCATGATTCGCTGGATGATTTACTTGGAGAAGGAAACTAT
>LFRM01292732.1_pt1 | contig 11457 bp, 12 predicted proteins | sample 618341 | NCBI WGS metagenome assembly LFRM01 (sample SAMN03654438, study PRJNA283298) | anaerobic digester metagenome | isolation source: pool of bioreactors CSTR01a, CSTR02a, and CSTR03a thermophilic anaerobic... | place: Denmark: Kgs. Lyngby | collected 2014-05-21
TAAGATTGAGCGGACTGTTGAGGAAAACGATAACTCCTCAAACACAAAATAACATTGATAATATCGTTATATTGAGGTAAGCTAGGTACACATATTTAGGATTTTCAATAGAGGAGTTCAGCTATGAAAAGAAAAATTGGATCCTTGGTAATTTCTGTACTGGTTGCCTTTTTAATTTCTATTCCTGTCTTTATCTTGGAAAGGGAGTTTGCGAAAGAGCATAGCAAAGACGTCCGTGCTCAAGCGTCCAGAGAACTTACCAGAATCAAAGACGTTATGCAAGCTGATCTGCAATCAGCTTTGAATTATGCACATTTTTTAGAATTAATTATTCAACAAGATACAGATTTTACTGTGGAGGATTTCCAATTATACGCGGAAATGATTATTGCTGAAAATGATTTCGTTACTTCGGCAGTTCTGGCTCCTGATGGTGTTGTCGCCTTTATTTATCCTTTTACACCTCAAAACGACCAATTCTTGGGTCAAGATTTACTGAGCGAACCAGAAAAGAGATTAAGTACACAATACGCCGTAAAAAATCGAACAGCTGTGGTGCAAGGACCTTTTGAAGAGGACGGCACGCTAATGGTTTATAACCGGCAACCTGTTTTCATTGACGATACATTTTATGGTTTCGTTTCTATTGGTGTTAATTTCTATCAATTGTTGGAGGCCCGTGATATTGAGGATAAGTCTGGGGATATCTTATTGGCCTTGCAAGTCACTTCGGAAATAAATCCCCGTTCAGCGGTAGTCAGTTGGGGGAATGTTTCTATCTTTGATAAGGATCCTGAAATAGATAAATTAGAGCTTTCGGGCGAAGATTGGATTTTCGCGGCGTATCCAAGGGGCGGCTGGGACAAACCGAGTATCACGTACTACCCCGAACAATCCGCTTTCTTTTTTATCTGGGTTGTTTCATCTGTGATTTTATACTTACTGCTCATCACCTATTGGAACCACCGCGAGGATGCGTACCATGATGGTTTGACGCAAACACTGAATAAGAAGCGTTTTGAGAAGTATGTCAGGACACGCCTGAAAAACAAGAAAAGTAGAGACACACTTTTACTCATTGATCTTGATGATTTCAAACTGATTAATGACAAGTATGGCCATGCGGTAGGGGATTACGTACTGATTGTTATATCCGATCGTCTCAGAAAATTCGTTCGTAAAACGGATAAAGTCGGGCGGATTGGCGGTGATGAGTTCATGGTTTATTTACAGGATATCGCAACACCAGAACATGTTGAGGCACTTATTGAAAAGTTACGCGAAAAGATTAGCTACCCTATTGAGTACCAAAATCACACCCTTTCCACCAGTGTGTCTATTGGCTGGGCAGTGGGCCATGCCGGTACAACGTTCGAACAAATCTATGCCCGAGCAGATGAAGCGATGTATCAACAGAAATGTCAGGGCAAAGCATAATGTTCCATTATAAAATGGTAAATAACCACACTTTAAGTATTGTCAAGAAATAAGACCTGTGATATACTTGAAAATTTTATGAATTTGTGTTATAGTTAGACACAGTGAGGTGAAGAGCATGCCAGAAAGTTTGATGGAGATTAAAGAAGAACTTGACAGTCGCTTAGGTAAAAAAGTGTTGTTGACAGCTCAAGCAGGTAGAAAGCGTAAGACGGAGCGTAAAGGAATTTTACGTGAAACCTACCACTCTGTGTTTGTTGTAGATTTGGATCAAGAAGAAAATGCTTTTGAACGTGTTTCATATAGTTATGCAGATGTATTAACATCTTCAGTTGAAATTTCCTTCTACGATGAAGAAACGAGTCAATACGCGTAACCACTCGCAATAATTATGAATGACTAATAGCAAAGACCAGAATTCTTAAATGATATTCTGGTCTTTTTTTCTTTCTAAAACGCTAATAATCATGTAGTATTAATATAAAAGGAGGGAGTAGCGGATGGAATGGATTGAACGCGCGCCTGCGAAGATAAATCTTACGTTGGATGTCCTGTTTAAACGCGAAGATAATTACCACGAGTTGGAGATGATTATGTCATCGGTTGATCTTGCCGATTATTTGACGTTTACTCCCTTAAAAGAAGACAAGATTGAGGTCTTCACAAATAAAGCTTTTTTACCCGTCGATCGGCGCAATCATGTGTATCAGATTATCAAGTTAGTAAAAGAGCATTACAATATTCAGGAAGGGATGCTCGTAGAGATTGAAAAGAAAATCCCGGTAGCTGCAGGTCTGGGTGGCGGCAGTACAGATGCAGCCGCTGCTCTCCGCGCCTTGAATCGGATTTGGAAGCTGAATATGTCTGTGCAGGAAATGATTGAATTAGGGATGCAGGTGGGGACAGATGTTCCGTATTCGATTGTGGGCGGTACTGCCTTTGTTTCCGGACGTGGCGAAATAGTGACACCCATCAAGCCGATGCCTTCCTGTTGGGTCGTGTTGGCAAAACCACGTATCAGTGTTTCGACTAAAACCGTCTTTCGTGCCCTTGAAGTTGAACGGTTGGATTACATACCGAAGTCGCGGATAGTTGCGGATGCAATTGAAATAGGTGACTATAAGGGAATGGTCGACAATCTCAGCAATGCCTTAGAAGCGGTCACGTTTGAACGCCATCCCAAGCTCCGACAATTAAGCGAGCGAATGGAACGCTATGGTATGGACGGCGTAACAATGAGCGGCAGCGGGCCAACCATTATTGGTTTCAGTCAAAATTATTCACGTGCGAAGCGTGTATATAATAGTTTGCGCGGTTTTTGCGAAGAAGTATATATTACCCGAACACTAAAATAGACGAGAGTACTGATAAGTACGACTCGTCTATTTTTTTATATGGACATTTATTATTCGTTTACTTGTACTTTGATAAAAGTCGCTGTTCGCTGACTGATTCGTTTTTGGTTGCCACTCGCATCTTCCAACAAGAATGCTCCTTCATACTCCTCAATTTCTACTAACTTAAAGGTTTCTTGAAGATTAATGTTATTCCGTGACAAATGCTCCAATAACCCCGGATCTTCGGAAACGTTTTTAATCGTAAATATTTTGCCGACTGTTATGTCGCTGAGTGGGAAGGTGTTGGAAGGCTGCACGATTCCTTCTGCATTCGGGATAAACTCACCATGCGGATCACTCTGGGGAAACCCTAGAAATTCATCCAGACGATCGATTAGAAAGTCTGATGAAGCATGCTCCAATAAATCGGCGTCATCGTGGACTTGATTCCATTTATAACCTAATTTTTCATATAGAAAAACTTCCCACAGTCGGTGTTTACGTATCAATTTATTTGTTTCTTTTCTACCGGTTTCAGTAATTTCAATTCCTTTGTATGGTGCGTAGTAAATGTATCCGTCGATTAATAACTTTTGAGCCATATCTGTCACTGCTGCAGATGATATATGCAGCTCCTTGGCAATGTCCTTGTTACTGACTTGACGCTCTCCACCACCGAGCTTGATGATTGCTTTTAAGAAGTCTCCCTTACTTGGAGTCATGATGACATCTCCTCTATCTATACTCTTCATTCATAGTATACGTATCTTTTGATAAGTCCGCAATCATCTAAATGAATAAAGTTGACTTAGTAATATTATTAAGTATACTTAACAATATAGAAAAACATGATGAAATGAGGGGTACTATGAGGAGTTTTAAAAGAATTATTACACTGAGTTTATTTTTCCTATTAGCAGGCTGTGCACAAACAGAAAGTAAGGCAGAAAGTACAGATAGATTAAAAGTTGTAGCCACAACCACTATGCTGACTGATTTAGTCAATGAAATTGGTGGAGATGCGGTTGAAGTTGAAGGGCTGATGGGACCGGGTATCGACCCCCATGGGTACCAACCAACACCGTCCGATGTGATGAAATTATCTAATGCTGATATTGTTGCGTATAACGGATTGAATTTGGAAGGGAAACTAGGAGATGTTTTCGAAAATTTGATGGAGCAAGATAAAACGCTCTTTGTGTTGGAAGAGGCGCTTCCGGAAACGCAACTGATTCAGGAAGAAGGCAATTCAGCTGCAAGCGATCCACATATTTGGTTCAGTGTTGCAAACTGGCAGTTGGCTGCTGAATACATCACGAATGAATTGAGCAAGCATGATCCGGATAATAAGTCAGTATTCGAAGCGAACAATGAACAGTATCAGGAAGCATTAGTCGAATTGGATACGTACATAAAAGAACGTGTGGCAAGTTTACCAGAAGCCCAACGTTACTTGGTTACAGCTCATGATGCATTTGGCTACTTCGGTGCAGAATATGGCTTCGAGGTAGTTGGCTTGCAAGGGATTAATACACAGACCGAAGCCGGAACTGGTGACGTGAGTGCCTTGGCGGATTTTATCGCTGCTAATGAAATCAAAGCTGTTTTTGTAGAAAGTTCTGTACCAACCAAAACAATCGAGTCCTTAAAGGATGCTGTTCAAAATAAAGGTTGGGAAGTCACAATCGGGGGCGAGTTATTCTCTGATGCGTTGGGTGACCCATCGCAAGACGCCGAAACGTATATAAAAATGTATCGTTATAATATCGATACGATAATAGATGCACTGAAGTAAGAAAGGAACCTGTACATGAATAGAGTGATTGATCTGAAGACGATGACCGTTGCTTACGGTTCGAATCCTGTACTTTGGAATATTAATGCCACCTTTAAAAAGGGTGCGATGACTGCGATTATCGGACCGAACGGCGCTGGGAAATCAACGATGATGAAAGCGATGCTCAATATGATTGAGCCGTTGAACGGTTCCGTTACTTATTATTTAGATAACGAACCGTCTTCTTATGGAAAAGTAAAAAAACGAATCGCCTACGTGCCGCAAAATACGAGTGTGGACTGGGATTTCCCGGCGACAGTTCTGGATGTTGTAGTAATGGGACGTTATGGACATTTAGGCTGGTTGAAGCGTCCACGAAAAGCTGATTATGATTATGCGCGTGAAATGTTGGTAAAAGTTGGCATGCCGTCTTTTGCTAATCGCCAAATCAGTCAATTATCAGGCGGACAACGCCAACGAGTATTTTTGGCCCGAGCATTGGTTCAGGATGCTGAACTTTATTTAATGGATGAACCCTTTGCCGGCGTCGATATCAAAACAGAAGGTATTATTATCGAATTATTGAAAGAATTACGTCGTGAGGGCAAATCCATCTTGGTCGTGCATCATGATTTGCAGACTGTTGCAGAATATTTCGATGAAGTCGTTTTTGTGAATCGCGAAATTGTTGCTGCAGGTCCTGTCGCAGAAGTATTCACAGACGCACATATTGAGGAAACATACCGTGTGGATCATAACTTGGGAGAAGAAGGTGTTGAAGATGTGGGAATCACTTTATAACCTTTTTAACGACTACACGTTTCAAACAGTCGCACTGGGAACCGGCTTCCTCGGCTTGTTCAGTGGCGTTATCGGTACCTTGGCAACATTAAAGCAAGAAAGTCTTTTGGGTGATGTTTTAAGTCATTCCGCTTTGCCGGGAATTGGGCTAGCTTTTCTTGTATTAAGAGAAAAGAATTTGATTATAATGCTAGTTGGAGCGGCGATTGCCGGCGGAATAGCAACAGCCCTTATTAATTGGATGAAAGAAAAAAGTATTATCAAAGGTGATGGAGCTATGTCTGTGACGTTATCGAGTTTCTTTGGATTAGGCTTGGTTATTATGACCTACATTCAAAGGCAGCCCAACGGCAATCAGGCCGGCCTCGAGAATTTCATTTACGGACAAGCGTCTTCGATGCTTTTGAAAGATGTTTACCTTTCAGTCGGATTGGGAACACTTCTACTGGTTCTTTTAGTCATTTTTTGGAAGGAAATAAAACTGTATATATTTGATCCGACTTTTGCCTATACACTTGGCTTCTCGGGCACATTCTTGAATGCTTTGGTTTCTTTGATGATTGTCGTAACGATTGTGATTGGTTTGGAGTCAGTAGGAGTCGTTTTAATGAGTACGCTCTTGATTGCCCCGGCCATTGCAGCGCGCCAATGGTCAAACCGGATGCATATTGTAGCAGTGGTCGCAGGTGTTTTCGGATTTTTATCTGGTATTGGCGGAACATTTATTAGTTCCATTGGAAAGCAAATTCCGACCGGACCGACCATTGTTTTGGTTGCGAGCCTTTTTGTATTAATTAGTATCCTCTTTGCACCGAAGCGCGGCCTAATAGCGATGCAAGTACGAAATAGAAAAGCAAGAAAACGACTGATAGAAAGGGCGAAGCAAACGACATGAATATGATGATAGAAATAATAGCAGTAGCCATTGTCGTTGCCATTGCGTGTGGATTGCCGGGTGTCTTTTTGGTTCTGCGCGGTATGACCATGCTTTCTGACGCGATTACGCACTCTGTTTTGTTGGGTATTGTTTTAGGATTTTTTGTTACACAGGATTTAAGCTCTCCCTGGTTGTTTTTGGGAGCGGCGGCGATAGGTGTTGCGACAGTCTGGTTAACGGAAACTTTACAACGGACACGGTTGATGAAGAAAGATGCAGCGATTGGACTGGTTTATCCCTTATTTTTCAGTATCGCGATTATACTTATTACCCGCTATGCGGGCAGTGTCCATCTTGATGTGGACAGCGTGATGATGGGAGAGATTGGTTTTACAACGTTTACCCGTTTCACCTTGTTCGGTCTTGATTTAGGTCCGCAAGCATTGTGGATTAATCTCGCTATATTATTATTAAATGCAGCCTTAATTGCATTGTTTTATAAGGAACTGCAAGTTACTACTTTTCATCCGGAATATGCAGCCGCCCTCGGATTTTCCCCGGTACTGGTTCATTACGGGTTAATGACGATTGTATCGCTTACGGCAGTAGGGGCTTATGATTCAGTAGGATCAATTTTAGTCGTTGGTTTTATGGTGGGACCGGCACTGACTGCGCATTTATATAGTAAGAAGTTGCCAACTATGATTGGCTTGACGGTCTTGGTAGCAATTTTCAACAGTGTTGTTGGGGTATTGTTGGCATTTCAGTTCGATGTAGCGATTGCCGGAATGATTGCAGTCATAACGGGTATAACCACACTTCTTGCGTTTATGGGAACACTATTTCAGAAGAAAATAAATAAAAGACTTCCGGCGTAATGGCTGGAAGTCTTTTTGTTGGAAATGGCTCACTCGGACTGTTGAGTAGGCTTTTTTGTTGGAAATGGCTCACTCAGACTGAAATTTGAGTTTGAGTAGGCTTTTTTGCTGGAAATGGCTCACTCGGACTGAAATTTAGGTTTGAGTAGGCTCTTTTGCTTGAAATGGCTCACTCGGAATATTGAGTAGGCTGTTTAGTTGAGAAAGATTTCGCTCAGACTGAAAGCCTATCTAAAAGTTGCTCTTAAGCTATGAATGGAAAGTCATATGTTACGAACGAACTTAATACCGCGGTGAAAAGTGTTTGCAGAAAAATCTAGTTTCCTCCAACAGCAATATAAAGACAGGATTAAATGTATTGACGGTCTAATTAAAGATGTGCTAAAGTAATCAAGTGCTCAAATAGGAATCATTTCGATTTAGATAAGGAAGGAGAGATTAGATGAATCTCTTTAAGAAAATAATCCCTTTCATGGCGCTCTTTTTAGCAGCCTGTGGAACTTCAAACACGGAGGAAGGTACAACTGAAAGTTTGGATGTTGTGACAACTTTTTATCCGATGTATAATTTTACCGAAAATATCGTGGGAACGAACGGAAACGTAACGGCTTTGTTGGGTGCCGGACAAGATACCCACAGCTACGAACCGACACCGAAAGATATGGCGGCGATTGCGGAAGCAGATGTATTTGTTTATAGCAGTGAATATATGGAGACATGGGTTCCATCCGTTTTAGAAACATTGTCCGATAGTGATGTGACAGTCATTAATGCTTCTGAAGGTATTCCATTTTATGAAGATGACGATGCGGACCATGGGCATGACCATGATCACGACCATGATGACGAAGAAGAACATCATGAAGGCGATGGCCACAACCATGCTGTCGATCCACATGTATGGTTGGACCCTGTGTATGCAAAGCAAATGGTTGAAACCATTTCAGCGACCATTCAATCCGTTGATTCAGAAAATAAAATGGCTTATCAAGAAAATACAGCTGCTTATGTAGAACAATTGGAAGCATTGGATGCAGAATTTCAAACCGCATTCCAAGCTGCTGATAATCGGGTTTTCGTTGTGCAACATGCAGCGTTTGGTTATTTAGCAAGACGCTATGACTTAACCGAAGTATCTATCTCAGCATTGACATCGAATCAAGAAGTCAGCCCAGCTAAGCTTGCGGAGATTGGAAACTTTATAAAAGAAAATGATGTAGAAGTGATTTACTACCAGGACTCCGGTAATAATGATTTAGCAACAACGCTAGCTAAAGAAACAGATACTGAATTAGGTGTTTTAAGCGCGGTTGAAGGCATAACGAAAAGTGATCAAGAAGCAGGTATTGACTATTTGACAATCATGCATAATAATTTGGAAGCATTGAAACAAACAATTAACTAATAAGGAGGAAGCCTAGTGGACTATATTACAGTCGATAATTTATCGTTCTCGTATGACGATGAACCTGTTTTACAAGATATTAATTTTACAGTTCAGCCGGGAGAGTTTGTTATTTTGACGGGCGAGAATGGGGCAGCGAAATCGACATTGTTGAAAAGTGTTCTCGGCCTCCTCAAACCGCAAGAAGGCTCAGCTACGATTTCTAAGACCAATACCCGTGGCGAAAAATTAATGGTGGGCTACGCTCCTCAACAAATCTCTTCATTTAATATTGGGTTCCCCAGTAAAGTGTTAGAGTTTGTTGAATCGGGTCGCTATCAAAACAATCGTTGGTTCAAGCGTTTGGATAGTGAAGATCATGATCACGTGAAAAAAGCGTTGGAATCTGTCGGCATGTGGGATTTGCGTAACAAGAAAATCGGAGAGCTTTCCGGTGGACAGAAGCAGCGGATCGCCTTGGCACGTATTTTCGCTACAGATCCGGATTTATTCGTATTGGATGAACCGACGACAGGGATGGATAAAGAATCGCGCGAGCGTTTCTACCGGTTACTGCGTCATAACTCACGGGTTCATAACAAAGCAATTTTGATGGTAACGCATGAACACGAAGATATTAAAGAATATATGGATCGTCAAATTACGTTGAGAAGAAAGGAGGATTCGCCGTGGAGATGTTTTTCTATGGATTCATGCAGCGGGCATTCCAAGCATCAACATTAATCGCCTTAATTGCGCCGATACTTGGTCTGACACTTATTTTACGCCGACAATCTCTTTTGGCGGATACACTTTCTCACGTTTCACTGGCAGGGATTGCGTTAGGATTCTTAATTGGAGTGAATCCAACACTAACAACTGTTTTAGTGGTTATCTTAGTAGCAATTGGGATTGAATATTTACAAGATGTTTTTCGGGGCTATTCAGAAATTTCAATCGCTATTCTCATGTCAACAGGTATGGCAGTAGCATTGGTACTGATGAGTTTTGTGTCCGGACAACAAACGAAAAGTATTGAACAATTCCTGTTTGGATCAATCGTAACGATTGATGAACAACAAATTTGGACCTTATTCATTTTAACGGCTCTTGTTGTGGCTTTATACATTATTTTCCGTCGTCCGTTATATGTACTTTTGTTTGATGAACACACAGCGGCGACAGCTGGACTTCCGGTACGGGGTATTTCATTATTTATTTCTATTATTACCGGCGTCGCAATCAGCTTAATCATGCCAATTACAGGATCATTGCTTGTCTCAGCTATTTTGGTTTTACCAGCGGCAATCGCGATGCGTTTAGTAACAAGCTTCAAAACGGTCATTTGGGTCGGTACGTTAATCGCGTTGCTGGGGATGTATGGCGGACTTTTCGCTTCCTATGAACTGGGAACACCACCCGGAGCGACCATCACCTTGATGTTTGTGTTTCTATTTGTACTGACAAGTGTGATTAAAGCAGTTGCAAAAAGACGAAGATTAGGATAAATGAATTTATTCGAACAAGCATTGCTCGTCAATGCTTGTTTTTCTTTATATTTCCAATTAAACGCGAACAATAGAGAAAAAAATGCTTTCATTTTTAAGTATTTCTGGTTATACTAATGCATAACTAATCGAGGAGGATTACCAACTTATGAAAATTAAACGTAGCGACCGTTTGGTAGATATGACACACTATTTATTGACTCACCCACATACACTGGTCTCTTTGACTCATTTTTCTAAAAAATATGATTCAGCAAAGTCTTCTATCAGTGAGGATTTAACTATCATCAAACGCGCTTTTGAAGACAACGGGTTTGGAATCGTCGAAACGTTGCCAGGAGCTGCTGGCGGAGTAAGGTACATTCCGGCTGTTGACGAAAAAGCGGCTAATCATTTTATTGAAGATATTTGTCGTAAGATGGATTCGAAAGAGCGCATTTTACCTGGTGGCTATGTGTATCTATCTGATTTACTAGGCGATCCACAGGTTTTAAATCATGTGGGCCGAATGATTGCTTCCCAATATAAAGAAAAAAATGTAACGGCAGTTATGACTGTCGCTACGAAAGGTGTTCCGATTGCACAGGCAGTAGCAACGTATTTGAATGTTCCTTTTGTTATTGTGCGTCGTGATTCAAAAGTCACAGAAGGTTCAACCGTAAGTATTAACTATGTATCTGGATCTTCCGACCGCGTAGAAAAAATGGAGCTGTCCAAACGCAGTCTGCCAAGTGGCTCACGCGTCCTCATCGTGGATGATTTCATGAAGGGCGGCGGTACCGTCAACGGTATGAAGAGCATAATCGAGGAATTCGATTCTGAAATTGCCGGCGTAACCGTCTTCGCTGAAGCAGCTTACACGGCCAAAGAAACAGAAGATTACACGTCACTTATCCGAGTGAACGAAGTAGACATGCGTAACCGTACGATGTCAGTCGGCCCGGGAAGTTATTTTGATTAAATGAAAGAGGTCGGGGATAAAGTCTCCCGACCTCTTTCTTATTACCGAATAATGGCTGCTTAAACATGCTTCAAATAGGTAGTTTCGTTATTTTAGCAACGCACAAACATGCCAGTGATTCGACCAAACCGTCTTTTTTCCGAAGAATCCGGCAGACTATATTGTCTTTTTGTAGCAAAATTTCGATTTTTACTTGTAACAGACGCAGTTTATATGAGAAAATAGAGAAAAATACGTATCTAAGCCCTTACAAAAGTTGCTAGAAAGAGGGTTTTCGGGTACGATTATTTTTGTGTGAGTTCATTTAAGAGCGAAGGAGATAGTATAATGGCTAATCGTTTTGCAGTTGTTCTTGCTGCCGGTCAAGGTACAAGAATGAAAAGTAAGTTATACAAAGTACTCCACAAAGTTTGCGGTAAAGCAATGGTGGAACACGTTATTGATCAAGTAGAAGAAGCTGGATTTGATCACGTCGTAACAATCGTAGGACATGGTGC
>LFRM01153846.1_pt3 | contig 11456 bp, 7 predicted proteins | sample 618341 | NCBI WGS metagenome assembly LFRM01 (sample SAMN03654438, study PRJNA283298) | anaerobic digester metagenome | isolation source: pool of bioreactors CSTR01a, CSTR02a, and CSTR03a thermophilic anaerobic... | place: Denmark: Kgs. Lyngby | collected 2014-05-21
CCAACTTCACGCATGATGTCAGCCAGCGTTTCCTGGTCGGGATGCATGCGAATAGATTCAGCCAAATAGCGATAACTGTCTTCATCGCTGGCGATTTTCTTGCCCAGCCAGGGCAATATATTAAATGAGTACCAATCATAAGCAGGCTCCAGTGGTTTGTAAACCCTGGAAAACTCAAGAACCAGCAGCTTTCCGCCCGGCTTGAGCACCCTGAACATTTCGGCCAACGCCTGCTCTTTGTGGGTCATATTGCGCAAGCCAAAGGCCACGGTGACGCAATCAAAATAATTATCGGGAAACGGCAAATATTCGGCATCACAAACCGCGGTAGGCAAAACCACGCCTTTGTCGATAAGACGGTCCCGGCCCACACTTAACATGGAGCTGTTGATATCGGTGTGCCAGACTTCTCCGGTATCGCCCACTTTTTTACCAAATGCCAGGGCAAGGTCTCCGGTACCGCCAGCGATATCCAGTACCTTCATACCATGGCGAACATTGGCACGGCCAATGGTGAATACTTTCCAGACCCGGTGCAACCCGACCGACATAAGATCATTCATGACATCGTAACGGGCAGCCACAGAATGAAAGACTTCCGCCACCTTGCCGGCCTTTTCAGATTCATTAACGGTTTTGAAGCCGAAATGAGTGGTAGAGTTTTCGCTGTTTTCTTGGTTCGTATCAGGTTTCATACAATAATCTTATTTAAACGGAGGGTTGTCACAAACATGACATAATTAGGCAATACCATAGCTACCATACATAAATACTGCATTTTAACATTGGTACCATTTTAAATTTTACTTCATTATGGCAAGCACGATCCTAGTAGTAGAAGATGAACCTGCAATTCAGGAACTCATTTCCGTCAATTTATCCTTTGCGGGGCATAAAGTTTTACGCGCCCTTGACGCTGAACAGGCAAAAATCCTGATTAACGCCGAACTCCCGGACCTGATTCTGCTGGACTGGATGCTCCCTGGTGCGTCGGGTTTAAGTATGGCCCGAGGCCTGCGGGCCGATGAACGAACCAAAGACATTCCCATTATTATGCTCACGGCCAAAAGTGCCGAGGAAGATAAAGTTGAGGGTCTTGAAAGCGGTGCCGATGACTATATTACCAAACCCTTCTCACCCAAAGAGCTTATGGCGCGCATCAAGGCGGTTTTGCGTCGCCGTGCCCCGCAGCTAACCGACGATGAAATTGAAATTGCCGGCCTGAAGCTGGATCCGGTTTCTCACCGTATTACCGGCAATAACAATAACTTGCCCCTGGGGCCCACCGAGTTCCGCCTTTTGCATTTTTTCATGACACACCCTGAACGCGTCTTTACCCGTAGCCAATTGCTTGACCAAGTGTGGGGCGATCACGTTTTTCTTGAAGAAAGAACCGTTGATGTCCATATTCGCCGTTTGCGCAAGGCCCTTGAGCCTTCCGGACATCATGGCCTGATAGAGACCGTACGTGGCAGCGGCTATCGGTTCACCACCCGTCTCCCGCAATAAATACGGCAGAATGCGATAAAATCCTTTTAGCAGACCACAAGGCGGCCTGTTCTTCACCCTTCATTTACGTTATTTTGGGCAGTCAGGCCCGGTGGTTGATTATCATGAGATGGATAAAACCCTTGCTATGGCTTTGTTTCGCAATATTGCTCTGCATTGGCATTCAATACCTGGCACAGGGTTATTGGGGAATCATTTCTCTTGGGCTTATTTTTGCCGCTTACTATTACCTTGAAGACAGGCACTTTCGACTTACCGTCAAATGGGCTAATGAGGCCGAAAATCCGCCCTCTCCCGATCTTGGTAAATATGACGATATTGTCACCCCACTTTACAAGTTACTGCGTTTTCGTGGCAATGAGCTGAAAGCACTCAAACACCTGTCCCACAGCGTTTTATCTGCGGCCCAGGCCTTGCCAGCTGCCGCCATCACACTTGACCGCAATTTCCATATCGAATGGTGTAACGGCCTGGCGGAAAAAATGCTGGGCCTGAGTTATGAGCATGACAAAGGCTACAACATTTTCAACCTGGTCCGCTTACCCGAATTTTTTGACTATGCGCAAAGCAGTGACTGGAGCCAATCGTTTGTCACCCACATGGAATCTGACGGTCAGTTCCGTTGCCTTAAATTTGACCTGAACCAATATTCGGAAGAAGGTATCCTGATGCTGTGCCAGGATATCACGCAGCTGGAAAAGCTACGCACCACACAACAGGATTTTGTGGCCAATGTTTCACATGAAATCCGCACGCCGCTTACCGTACTGATCGGCTTTCTGGAAACACTGCAAGACTTGCCCCCTGAAGCGGTTTCTCCTGAGCAGCGCAAACAATATGAAACGCTCATGCATGAGCAGGCCCAGCGCATGCTGGCCATTGTTGCCGACTTGCTTACCCTGTCCACCCTGGAATCCACCCAGGCAAGCGGCGGGCAAAAGCTGGTGCTTGCCCAGTTAATTGAATCTGCCGGTCAACAAGCCCATTCATTGTCCAAAGGCAAACACAAATTCATTTTTGATATTGACGAAGAGCTGGCCATTCATGCCCAGCAAACTGAAATATCCTCGGCCATCAGCAACCTGATGACCAATGCCATCCGTTATACGCCCGCTGACGGCACCATTACGGTAAGCTGGCGCAAAGATGACAAGGGCCATGCCGTTTTCAGTGTCAAAGATACCGGACTGGGTATTGCCAAACAGGATATTCCCCGCCTAACCGAACGTTTCTACCGGGTTGACAAAAGCCGCTCACGGGCATCGGGCGGTACCGGGCTGGGCCTTGCCATTACAAAACACATCGTAATACGGCATAATGCTAAACTGGTCATAGACAGCGAAATCAACCAGGGAAGCACCTTCAGCATCATCTTCCCCCCCGATAGCATTATTAATGAGTCCGACACCCGTTCATCAAAAAAACTGGCAATTCACGCCTGAAGGCGATACCTGCATCATCATCCGCTTCAGGCATGAAGGCATCAGCACAGAAGTAAACCGGCTTTGCCTGCAGGCTGCCCAAAACATTGCCAATGCCCGCCTGCCCGGCATTAACGACATTGTTCCCGCCTTCAACTGCGTAGGCATTCATTACCAGGCCTCCTGCTGGGGCAAAGCGCCTTATCACAAGCTTTGCCAGGCCCTGGATTCATTGCTGCTCCAGCCAGCCACCCCATCTACGTCGAGACCGGAACAGGCGGTTGAAATCCCGGTTTGTTATGACCCTGAATATGGGATTGATCTTGATTTACTGGCCAAAAAAGTCCAATGCACTATTGAACAGCTAATTACCATGCATACCGCTCGGGCCATGCGGGTTTTCATGCTTGGTTTTGCCCCTGGTATGCCCTATATGGGCTTGTTGGATCAAAAACTGGATGTGCCCCGCCTGCCCACGCCACGCCTGGCCATCGCAGCCGGTTCAGTGGCCATCGCCAACCGGCAAACCGTCATTTATCCCCAGGCGTCTCCGGGCGGCTGGCATATTATTGGCAGGACACCCATTACGCTTTTCAATCCGGAACACGCCCCTCACTCATTACTGTCCCCCGGCAACACAGTTCGTTTCAAGGCCATCAGCAAAGAAACATTTACTCATCTACAAAACAATAGTCATGAGCATCCAGGTTATTAGCCCAGGTCTGCAGTCCACCTTTCAGGATGACGGCAGACACCAATTTCAATCAATTGGCGTACCCGTTTGCGGTGCCATGAACCCAAGTAGCCTGCGGCTGGCCAATTTATTGGTGGGCAACCCCCCTTCAGAGGCGGTGCTGGAAATCATCCTGACCGGCCCCCACTTATTGTTTGAAGAAGATGCCTGCGTCGCTTTAAGCGGAGCCCCCGTACACGCCTTTGCCAACGACATGCCCATACCCGTAAACCGCCCTTTTCTGATACAAGCCGGACAAACCCTGCGTTTCAGTCAAGGCCAGTTTCCACCCATGGCCCGTGCCTGCCTGGCCATCCATGGCGGATTTAAGCTAGCAAAACGAATGGGCAGCGGCAGCACCGACCTTAAAAACCGACTGGGCGGCCATCAGGGGCGAGCACTGCAAAAACAGGATCGCATTCGAATCAGAAAACCACTGTCCCCACGTCACCGCCTGGCACTGCAGGATTTTTTCAAGCAACTTGAAATTTATCTTCCTGCCAATTTGGGTTTACAGAAAAAAAACGGCATCAGGGTCATCAAGGGCTATCACTGGGATCACTTTACCCGGCAAGCCCATGAACGGTTTCTTGACACCCCCTTCAGGGTCACCCCCCAATCCGAGCGCATGGGATACCGTCTGCAAGGACCCGTACTGGCCTTACGCACGCCCTTGCAAATCCTGTCTGAACCCACGGCATTCGGTTCCATTCAGGTCCCCCCAGATGGCAACCCCATTATCCTGATGGCTGACCGGCAAACCACAGGGGGTTACCCCAAAATGGCCAATGTTATTTCAGCCGACCTGCCGCTACTGGCACAATTGCTACCTGGCGAGTATCTTTCCTTTTCCCTGGCGGAACTGCAAACAGCCCAGACATTAATGCTTGATCGGGAAGAAAAATTCATGATTTTGCAAAATCAACTGGCAATCATTGCACAGCGATTGTCACAATGTTACCTTTAACCATCCATCTGCACCTGAAGCAAGTGTATAGATGAAGAACTCCACACAATTAGCCACCCCCCAAAAAAAGGAGCCATCACGGTGAAAAAACTGGATTTCAATTGCGATATGGGTGAAAGTTATGGCAGCTGGACCATGGGCAACGATGAAGCGATTATGCCCCACGTTACGTCAGTCAATATTGCCTGTGGATTTCATGGTGGCGATGCCCACATCATGCGTAAAACGGTAGCCAGCGCCCTTAAGCACCATGTACATATTGGCGCACACCCCGGCCTGAACGACCTGCCCGGCTTTGGACGCCGGGCTTTTCCCGTTTCTCCCGACCAGGCCTATGACCTGGTGGTGGCGCAAATGGGTGCGCTGGCGGCAGTAGCCAAAACCCAGGGCGCCCGCCTGCATCACGTCAAGACCCATGGTGCCCTTTACAATATGGCGGCCAATAACGACGCCCTTTCACAGGCGATTGCACAAGCCGTACTGGATGTTGATGACACGCTGGTCTTGTATGCCCTGGCCAACAGCCGGCAAGCATTCATTGCACAGGACATGGGCCTGCAGGTTGCCCATGAGGTATTTGCCGATCGCAGCTACCAGGATGACGGCACGCTTACCCCCCGTAGCACACCCGGTGCCATGATTAGCGACCCCTTACAGGCCATACAGCAGTTAATCACCATGCTGGAAAAAGGCCATGTTATAGCGCTTTCCGGCAAACAAGTACCCATACAGGCAGATACCTTGTGCCTTCACGGTGACCAGCCCGGTGCCGCCGCCTTTGCCCAACAAATCCACCAGGCGTTAAAAAGGCAAGGGCTGTTATAACCCTTGCCTGCGATCAAGCCAGAAGCTTTAGAAGCCCCTACACCAGAACGCGCTCAATGCCACCTGTGTTGGCATTTTTAACGTAATCGGCCATCCAGTTTTCACCCAGCATATGGCGAGCCATTTCCACCACGATATAATCGGCGTCAATGGCGATATCGCCCTGATAACGCGCCAGCCCCTGCAAACAGGAAGGACAGGACGTTAACAGCTTGACCTCTCCGGCAAAGCCGTCGGCCCGCATGGCGGCCGAATTTTTACGTAATTCTTCTTCCTTGCGATAACGGATTTGGGTGGAAATATCGGGGCGGCTGACCGCCAGGGTGCCAGACTCTCCGCAACAACGATCGGCCTTGATGGTGGTGTCGCCCACCAGGGACTTCACTGTTTTCATCGGGTCCTGCAGCTTTAAGGGGGTATGGCAAGGATCATGATACATATACCGTTTGCCAGTCAGGCCATCCAGTGTCAGGCCTTTTTCAAGCAGATACTCATGGATATCAATCAGGCGGCATCCGGGGAATATCTTTTCAAATTCGTAGCCTTCAAGCTGGTCATAACAGGTACCACAGCTGACCACAACGGTTTTGATATCCAGATAGTTCAGGGTGGTGGCCATCCGGTGGAACAGGACCCGGTTATCGGTAATGATTTGTTCGGCCTTGTCGAGCTGCCCATTACCGCGTTGCGGATAGCCACAGCACAAATAGCCTGGCGGCAGTACGGTTTGCACCCCAGCATGCCACAGCATAGCCTGGGTTGCCAGCCCTACCTGCGAAAACAGGCGCTCGGAACCACAGCCCGGAAAATAAAAAACCGCTTCGGTATCGGCGCTGGTTTTATGCGGATCACGAATAATCGGCACAAAATTCCTGTCTTCGATATCCAGCAATTTACGGGCACTTTGCTTGGGCAAGCCGCCTGGCATTTTCTTGTTCACGAAGTGAATAATCTCTTCGCGCAAAGAGGCGCGTCCAACCGTGGCAGGTGGGTGAGCAGTTTGTTTTTTGGCGACCGAATTCAGGATTTCATTACCCAAACGCTGTGCTTTATAGCCAACATTCATGACCTTGCGGGTCACATTAATGGTGGTGGGGTCGGTCGCATTCAGGAAAAACATGGCGGCCGTTTTAGCGGGGCGCACCGATTGCTGGCCCATGCGATTAAGAACTGCCCGCATATTCATGCTGACATCGCCAAAGTCGATATCGACCGGACAGGGGTTATAACATTTGTGGCATAAAGTACAGTGTTCAGCCACGTCTTCAAATTCAGACCAATGCTTTAAGCTAATACCGCGACGGGTCTGTTCTTCGTACAGGAATGCCTCGACCAGCAATGAAGTGGCCAGAATCTTGTTGCGGGGCGAGTACAGCAAATTGGCTCGTGGCACATGGGTGGCACAGACCGGCTTGCATTTACCACAACGCAGGCAATCTTTAATAGAGCTTGAAATAGCCCCAATATCACTTTGCTTCATGATAAGGGATTCATGGCCCAACAGGTTAAAGCTGGGGGTCCAGGCATTACGCAGATCAGAACCCGCAAACAGCTTGCCCGCATTAAAACGCCCTTCAGGGTCAATTTCCTGCTTGTATTGGCGAAACGGAGCCAGTTCAGCTTCAGTCAGGAATTCCAGCTTGGTCAGGCCAATACCATGCTCACCGGAAATTACACCGTTCAGGTCGCGGGCAATTTGCATGATGCGCACAACGGTTTCATTGGCCTCACGCAGCATATCGTAGTTGTCTGAGTTAACCGGAATATTGGTATGCACATTACCGTCACCGGCATGCATATGCAGCGCAACAAATACCCGGCCCTTCAGGACGCGATCATGAATTGCCTGCATCTCGGTAAGCACCGCAGCCCTGTCGGCACCTGAAAAAATCACTTCCATTTTAGCCAGGATTTCTTTTTTCCAGGAGATACGGATTGTGCGATCTTGCAATACATCAAAAACCCGGCAGTCTGGTTGCGCCTGCAAGCGCTGCTTCAGGCTCCCCATTAACTCATCCATGCCCAGCAGGGACAGTTTATCAAGACTGGCTGCCAGGGAATCATTCATATTATTCAGTAGCCAGGACCAGCGCGAAGCGGTCATGGCCAGCACATCACGGGCCTCTTCAATGCGGCTGCCAATGACTTCCTCACGGGTCAGCGTTTCATCAAGAAAATCCTCCGGCTTGTACACCGGCAATTCCGTTTCAAGGAAAGCTTCAAGCGCTTCAACCAGCTTGAGTTTGTTGCGGGTGGATAATTCTATATTGATGCGTTCAATTTCTTCGGTGTATTCACCCATGCGATCAAGGGGAATCACAACGTCTTCGTTAATTTTAAATGCATTGGTATGGCGTGCAATCGCGGCGGTGCGGGCACGGTCAGCCCAGAATTTCTTGCGTGCTTCGGCACTGACGGCCACAAAGCCTTCTCCGCTGCGACCATTGGCCAGACGCACCACCTGACTGGTGGCTGCCGCCACCGCATTTTCGTCATCACCTACAATATCGCCAATCAGGACCATCTTGGGAAAGGCATCGCGCTTGCTTTTGGTGGCATACCCCACAGCCCGCAAATAACGCTCGTCCAGATGCTCAAGACCGGCAAGAATGGCACCGGTTTGACGGCCCTCGGTATCCAGGTAGCCCTTGATTTCAACAATTGACGGCACGGCATCGCGGGCCTGCCCGAAAAATTCCAGGCAAACCGTGCGGGTATGCTTGGGCATGCGATGCAATACCCAGCGTGCCGAGGTGATCAGGCCATCACAGCCCTCTTTCTGGACACCGGGCAAGCCGGCCAGGAATTTGTCGGTCACGTCTTTACCCAGCCCCACCTTACGGAAAGCACTGCCTTCGATATCGATAATTTTTGTCCGCAGTTCTTTTTTACCCGGCGCATAACGGCCATCAAACCATTTCACTTCAAAACGAACTTGCGCGGCGTCATGGATCTTGCCCATATTGTGTTCAAGACGGGTCACTTCAAGCCAGTTGCCATCAGGGTCTACCATGCGCCACCAGGCCAGGTTGTCCAGGGCCGTACCCCACAACACCGCTTTCTTGCCACCGGCATTCACCGCCACATTTCCGCCAATACAGGAGGCCTCGGCAGAAGTTGGGTCTACCGCAAATACAAAGCCGGCCGCTTCCGCCGCCTCGGCCACCCGCTTGGTAACCACACCGGCACCCGACAGAATCGTGGCGACCGGCTCTTGCAACCCGGGCAAGACCATGGATTCCACGGCCGACAGCGCATCGAGTTTTTCGGTGTTGATGACGGCAGAGCGCCATGACAGGGGAATAGCGCCACCCGTATAGCCCGTGCCGCCTCCTCGCGGAATAATGGTGAGTTTCAGCTCGAAACAGGCACGCACCAGGGCGGCCATTTCCGCTTCGGAGTCGGGTGTCAGGACTACGAAGGGATATTCCACGCGCCAGTCGGTGGCGTCGGTAACATGGGAAACCCGTGACAAACCGTCAAACTTGATATTGTCCTTCTGGGTAATACGGCCCATTTCCTGCATCACTTCGGCACGCAGGGTTTCGGTATATTCAAATTCGGCTTCGAATTCGATGACGGCCTTGTGAGCCCGCCTGAGCAGCTCCTGTACCTTGCTGTCACTTTCCTTGTTGGAAGGTTCACGGCGCCGGTTGATTTCGTTTAGCCGGTGATTAAGCGCTTCAATCAGCAGGCCGCGCCGTTTGGGGTTGGACAACAGGTCATCCTGGAGATAAGGGTTGCGCCTGACGACCCAGATATCCCCCAGGACCTCGTACAGCATGCGGGCAGAACGCCCCGTTTTGCGTACCCCCCTGAGATCGGACAACAGGTCCCAGGCATCGTTGCCCAACAGTCGGGCAACCACTTCCTTGTCTGAAAAGGAGGTGTAATTATAAGGAATCTCACGCAAACGCCGGACAGGGCCGGTTTGCTCTGCTTCTGACAAAATCTGGGTATCAATAGGTGCGTTCATACTAATAAATGGCTGGATGAATTTGAAATATCTCTGAGGATAACGCCTATTTTACGCGGAGAACCCGTCATAGATGACCGTAATCCGGCTTTATCCTAAAACAGACGCAATAAAACCGCCGTCATAATGACATATCGGGCAAATTTTCCGATGGCCATATAAAAAATACAGGGCAACAGGCGCAGTTTCATCCAGCCCGCCACACTGCATAACGGATCACCCACAATGGGCAACCAGGAAAACAGCAAGGCCCAGGGACCCATTTTTCTTACATACACCGCCAGTTTCCTGAAATGGGTACCACCCAGTTTCTGTTGCTTGCGACGCCTTTCCTGTGCTCTGTCTGCCACATTCGATCCATCGGCATGCTGATGGGTTTTTTTCCAGTGATCCACACCTTTTTTGGCCCAATACCCCATATAGTATGACACCACACCACCAATCGTATTGCCAGCCGTTGCCACCAGCACAGCCGCCCAGAACATATCAGGGGACAACTTGAGATAAGCAAATACCGCCGGCTCGGACCCCATGGGCAGTAAGGTGGCCGACACCAGGGCAATGATAAAAATAGCCGGTAAGCCCACTGCCGGTAACGCCAACATAGACAGCAGCCATTGCACGCCCCCCATCACTTCATTTTCCATACTACCTGTTACCTGTGTAAAAATTTTAGGAACCCGCCTCAAAACAAGTCTGGGCAAACCTGAAGGTGCTATGTTAATCTGTAATATATTGTTTGATTCTTATCTTCCCCAACATGTCCACAGATTACTTAAAACGCATTTTGACATCAAAAGTGTATGATGTCGCCACCGAGACCCCACTGGAACCTGCAAAACTGCTTTCTGCCCGTATCCAGAATACAATTTTGCTTAAACGTGAGGATACTCAATCCGTTTTCAGCTTCAAGATCCGGGGAGCCTACAACAAAATGGCCAATCTGTCTGCCGATGCACGCGCCCATGGCGTGATCTGTGCATCGGCCGGCAACCATGCCCAAGGCGTGGCCCTTTCCGCCAAAAAACTGGGCTGTCGCGCGGTCATTGCCATGCCCACCTCTACCCCTAAAGTCAAGATTGAAGCGGTTAAGCGTTTGGGTGGAGAAGTCGTGTTACACGGCGACAGCTTTTCGGATGCGTATGAACACGCACTCATTCTTCAAAAAGAACAAAATCTTACTTTCGTTCATCCATTTGATGACCCGTTTGTGATTGCAGGCCAAGGCACCATTGCCATGGAAATACTGCACCAGCAACCCAACTCACTGGATGCCGTCTTTGTAGGCATTGGCGGTGGCGGCCTGATTGCCGGTATTGCCGCCTATATCAAGCAGTTACGCCCCGAAATCAAAATTATCGGTGTCCAAACCGAAGATTCCGACGCCATGATTCGCAGCGTCCGGGCCGGCCGACGCGTTTCCCTGCCCGATGTCGGGCTGTTTTCCGATGGCACGGCCGTCAAACAGGTAGGTCTGGAAACCTTCCGGCTAACCAAAGAATATGTTGATGATTTCATCACCGTTGATACCGATGCCATTTGCGCAGCCCTTAAAGATGTTTTCCAGGACACTCGCAGCGTACTTGAACCGGCCGGTGCACTCGCCCTGGCTGGCGCCAAACGTTATATTGCCGAAAACAAATGGAAAAACAAAACCGTTGCGGTCATTACTTCCGGTGCCAACATGAACTTCGATCGTCTGCGTTTCGTGGCCGATCGTGCCGATGTGGGTGAAGCCAAAGAAGCCATTTTTGCCGTTACCATGCCCGAAGTCAAGGGCAGTTTCAAGCAATTATGCTCCGCGCTGGGCGCTCGCAACGTGACCGAATTCAATTACCGGATCTCAAACGCCAATAAGGCCCACGTGTTTGTTGGCATTCAGATCAATTCGCTGGAAGAAGCTGAAAAAGTGGCAGACCGCCTACGCCGCAAAAAATTTGATGTCCTGGATTTGACCGCTGACGATCTGGCCAAGTCACACCTGCGCTATATGGTGGGCGGACATTCGTCCCTGGCAGAAAATGA
>LFRM01224057.1_pt1 | contig 11453 bp, 16 predicted proteins | sample 618341 | NCBI WGS metagenome assembly LFRM01 (sample SAMN03654438, study PRJNA283298) | anaerobic digester metagenome | isolation source: pool of bioreactors CSTR01a, CSTR02a, and CSTR03a thermophilic anaerobic... | place: Denmark: Kgs. Lyngby | collected 2014-05-21
GGATTGGGCGAAAAACAGCAAGAATTACGAGGAAATAACCCTTGAAACAGAGGTGTGCGGTGTACCTCATACTTTTGGTATTGGCGGTTTACATGGTAGTAGGAATAAATATTTTGGCGAAGGTATATTCCTTATGGCAGATATTACAAGTTATTACCCCGCCTGCATGATAGAATATGGTTATTTATCACGAAATGTTGTGAACCCAGAAAAATATAGAATAATTCGTGATGAAAGAGTTATTATGAAAGAAAAGAAAGACCCTCGTCAATATCCGAGGAAAATTGTTTTAAACTCAACCTTTGGTGCGTCAAAGGATAAATATAATAAACTATACGACCCGTTACAAGCCAACAATTTATGTATTTCATGTCAATTATTTTTGGTGGATTTGCTGGAAAAATTAGATGGTAAATGTGAATTAATACAATCTAATACGGATGGTATTTTGATAAGGTTATACCGACCAGAAGATAAAAATATGATACTGGACATTTGCCACGAATGGGAAAAACGTACTCGGTTTACTTTGGAATTTGATGAATACCACAAAGTTATTCAAAGGGATGTCAACAACTATATCATAATAAGTGATGATGGTAAAATTAAGCGAAAAGGTGCAGTTGTTAAGAAATTATCACCGCTTGACAATGATTTACCGATTGTCAATAAAGCTGTTGTTGATTATTTTACCAAAGGAATACCTGTTGAAGATACTATTTTGCCTTGTAATGACCTTATCCAATTCCAAAAGGTAACAAAAATATCCAATAAGTACGATTATGCTTGGCATAACGGGAAAATCCTCAAAGAACGGGTACATAGATGTTTTGCGAGTTTAGACCAAAACGACACCGCCCTTATGAAAAAACATAAATCCAAAGAAACATTGGATAAAACTCCATCTACACCAGAACATTGTTTTATAGACAATGGGGAAGTTAAAGGTAAAAGTTGCCCGCCGAAATTAGACAAACAATGGTATATTGCCGAAGCCAAAAAGCGAATAAAAGAATTTATTTAAAAATTTAACAGGAAAGCGTTGACAAAGTGTAACCTATATGTTACACTTTAGTTATCTTAACGAGGAGTGAGCGAAATGGCAGATTTATTTAAAGGTTATATACTAAGTAAAGGTAAAGAACCTCTTAGTAGTATAAAATCTGGCGAATATCTTCCAACACCACCAGAAAACCACGATTATGTGGGTGTATTAAAAGAAGGAATAATTCAGTTAGATTTTGATGAAGAATCCGAAGCCAAAATCGCCCTTGATATTGTCAAGGATTTAAAGTTGAAATGTGATGTACTTAAAACTACAAGAGGAGTACATCTTTATTTCCTTGATGATGGTTGGGTGAAAAACCAATCAGTTAAAGTCTATAATGCCATAGGGCTTAAATGCGACATTGGATTGGGAAATAAAAACAGGGTAATTCCTTTAAGAATCACCAAAGAGGAAGAACAGATAAAGATTGTCAACGGTCAAGAAATTAAATGTAAAGTGCATAGGGTTGTCGAAAGGGAATGGTTACAAACCTATGATGAACTTGAACCGCTACCAGCGTTCTTCCGTCCTATTGGAGCTAAAGATTATAAACTCAAAGAAAGTAATACCCGCAATCAAACATTGTTTAACTATATCCTTACATTACAATCTCATGGCTTTAATAAAGAGGATGTTAGAAAAACAATCAAAATCATTAATCAATACATATTATACGAACCCTTACCAGACAAAGAAATCAACCTTATAACAAGGGATGAAGCCTTTTCCGAAGAACTATTCTTTGACGATAAAAACCGATTTTTGCATGATAAATTTGGTAATTATATGTTGGGTAACTGTAACATTTTGAAAATTAATAATCAATTATACATCTACACTTCAAAAGGGTTATATTCCAATGACCCGAACGAATTTGAAAAGAAAATGTTGGAAAAGATACCCAGTTTAAAAGACACTCAACGAAAAGAGGTTTATAAATACATATTCCTCAAATGTGAACGGACAGGGGAATTTGCCAATCCAAAATATATTGGTTTAAAAAATTCCATTCTGGACATTCAAACTATGGAATTACTACCCTATAACCCTAACTATATAATCAATAATCGAATTAATTATAATTATGAGCCAACTGCTTACTCGGAAATAATGGATAAAACATTGGATAAGGTTTGTTGCCATGACAAACAAATTAGAATGTTGCTTGAGGAAATGATTGGATATACCCTTTATCGTAAAAATTTAATGCAGGTGTGTTTTATTCTTACTGGCGATGGCAGTAATGGAAAATCTACAATACTTAACTGTATTAAAAAATTGTTGGGCAAAGAGAATTACACCTCATTGGATTTAAGGGAACTGGAAGATACATTTAAACCAGCGGAACTACATGGAAAATTGGCAAATATTGGTGATGATATTTCATCAAAGTTTTTAAACAATTCTTCAGTGTTTAAAAAATGTGTTACTGGCGAAAGTTTCATGGTACAACGAAAATATGGACAACCTTTTGAGTTGGAAAGTTATGCCACACAAATTTTTTGTGCCAATGAACTTCCGCAGGTAAAAGATAAATCAGATGGTTTTAACCGAAGAATTGTAATTATTCCCTTTAATGCAAGGTTTTCCAAAGACGACCCAGATTATGACCCATTTATCGAGGACAAGTTGTTGTCGGATGAAAGCATTACATATCTGCTTAAATTGGCAATTGATGGGTTGCGTAGAGTATTATATACAAGGCAATTTACAAAATCCTCTATTGGGGAAAAAGAAAAGATTGATTATATCATTTCAAACAACAATGTTTTGGAATGGTTTGAGGAAGTTGAGCCGAAACTTGAAAATGAACCTGTTAATGATTGTTATATGGCATATCAAGTTTGGTGTGCTAAAAACGGTTGTCAACCCGTTAAAAAAATCAACTTTTCTAAAGAAGTTAAAAAGCACTTTAACTTTGTATCAAAAATCAAAACTATTAATGGTAAATCCATTAGAGTATATGTAAACGAGGGGGAGGAAGTAGAATGATTTTGTACTCTAGTCCAAATTGCCCTAAATGCCAAATTTTAAAAACTTTGTTGAAGCAAAATAATATATCTTATCAAGAATCCAATGATTATGAAGATTTGGAAAAACAAGGAATTATGGTATTACCTGTTTTAAAAACAGGCGAAAATGAATATTTGGATTTTGAGCAGGCTGTTAATTACATTACAAAATAAAATGGAAAGGAATTATTAAAAAATGAAACAGACACATTTGATTGATTCAAAAGAAATTATTGAAAGCTACCTAAACGAAACAGATTGGAGGGTTAAGGAAAATAGCAACGCTCCAAAATCATTTGGTGCATTGAATAAGTACATAGCAGGGGAAGTTTCCAAAAACTATTGGCTCAATTATGTATATCCCGAAAGAATAAAAAAGGCTTATTTGAACGGTGATATTCACATCCACGATTTGGGCGGTTTAACACTTTATTGCTGTGGATTTTCCCTTGAAAATATATTGCTGTTGGGTGTGCAGGGCATTGAAAATATACCGACATCAAAACCAGCTTCACATTTTGATTCTGCTCTTAATCAAATTATCAATTTGACAACGATTTACCAGAACGAAATCATGGGTGCAGTTGCCCTTAATAGTGTGGACACCCTTTTAGCCCCGTTTATTGCACATGATAATTTGACCCGTAAAGAGGTTAAACAATCCCTACAAAACTTTATTTACTCCATCAATAGTAATTCCCGTATGGGGGCAGAACCCGCATTTACAAACATTACATTGGACATTACCCCACCCCCAGATATGTTGAAAAAGCATACCATTATCGGCGGTAAATATACAGAACATACTTATGGTGAATACCAAAAGGAAATGGATTTGTTTAATGATGTGTTTGTAGAACTCATGTTAGAGGGTGATGCAGAGGGCAGACCGTTTGCATATCCCGTAATTACATATAATATTGGAAAACGGTTTGATTGGGATAACCCGAATAATGATAAAATTTTTGAAATGGCAGGTAAATTTGGTTATCCATATTTTTCCAACTATATTAATTCCGACATGAACGAGGGCGATATTCGCAGTATGTGTTGTCGGCTTAGACTTGACCTTACCGAACTCCGCAAGCGTAACGGTGGTTTGTTTGGCTCTGGCGATAGCACAGGTTCAATCGGTGTTGTTACCATCAATCTTCCCAGAATTGCCTATAAATCCAAAGGAAATAAGACTAAATTTTACAAAATGCTTGATGAAATGCTGGATATAGCAAAGGAAAGCCTTGAAATCAAGCGAGAATTTATTCAGAAAAACATTTTGGACGGTGGATTGTTGCCCGCTTATAGTCGCTATGTTGGAACACTCAACAATCATTTTTCTACCATTGGCGAAATCGGCAGGAATGAAATGTGCGAAAACTTCTTTGGTGAGGGAATTGATATTACCACACCGCAGGGCAGAGAATTTGCATTAGAGGTTGGAGAACATATCAGAGGAAAACTCATGGAGTTCCAGCAGGAAACAGGGCATTTGTATAACTATGAAGCAACTCCCGCCGAAGGAACTTGCTATCGGCTGGCTAAAAAAGACAGGGAAATGTACCCCGATATTATCACAAGAGGAACACCAGAAGCACCGTATTATACCAATAGTTGCCATATCCCTGTTTTTAAAATCCAAAATATAAAAACTACATACGACCATCAAGACGAACTCCAATGCCAATACACAGGTGGTACTGTTATCCACAATTATTTGCAGGGTGCTATTTCGGCAGATAAAGCCAAACATATTATTAAAACCATTTTAACCAACTACAAAGCCCCGTACACTAGCCTATCCCCGATTAACCGCTATTGCTCCGAACATGGATATATTGCAGAAATCACCGACACTTGCCCCCATTGTGGAAAATCACTAGAATTATATCAGCGAATTACAGGTTATTTACGCAAAGTTGACAATTTCAACATTGGTAAGGCACAAGAATTTAAGGAAAGGAATCAATTAGATGGAAATAAGATATAAAGCTATTGAACATGAACGGACGGAGGACGCACCCTTTATAGGTGCTTTAATATCCGCAATAGATTGTAATTTTAAATGCAAAGGTTGCTTTAATCGACACCTAAAGAAAATGCCTGTATTGGTTAAAGACAGCAAGGATATAATTGCTGAAATTAAATCCAATCCATTCAATCAAGGGGTTATTTTCGGCGGTTTGGAATGGAGTGAACAACCATTTGAGTTGTTAGAACTCATGCGAGAAGCGAGTAATGCAGGTTTGGAAATCATGGTTTATACTGGTTGCAACAATCTTATGGAATTTGAAGCCTTAATTGGAAAGGCTTGTGCCGACAAGGTTATGGGTAAAGATGTATTAAAATTGGAAAATAATGGGTTTGCTTTTGCCTTGATTGGTAGTATAATAATTGAAAATTATGTTAAAAACCCGTATTACATTAAATGTGGGCGGTATGAGCAAGCCCAAAAAACCAATAATAATGTCCAGTTCGGGGTTAAATTGTCGAGTAGCAATCAGAATATTTATAAAATAGTAGGAATTGATGAAAGTATGGAAGGAGTATTAAAATGACAATCAAAGTAAAACGTACATTAGAAAATGCAAAATTACCTTTTAGGGCAAATCCAACGGACGCAGGGGCAGATTTGTTTTCCCCAGAAAGTTTTGTATTGGACGCACATGGTACACACTTTGTAGATTTGGGAATCCAAATTGAAATTCCAGATGGATATTGCGGATTGATTTTTGCCCGAAGCGGTTTGGGAAGTAAACATGGAATAAGACCCCGAAATTGTGTGGGGGTAATTGATTCTAAATACAGGGGTAATCTCGGTGTTATGTTGGAAAATTCCAGCGATAAAGCATACCACGTTGAAAAAGGTGAAAGGATTGCCCAGTTGGTAATTGTGCCTATTGCATTATGTGATTTTGAGGAAACCGAAGAATTGGATATGACGGACGATAGGCAAGGCGGTTTTGGACATACTGGAAAATAAAGATTTTAGGGGATGAAAAATTCCCCTAAAATTTTTTAAAAAAGTGCTTGACAATTAATATTCAATGTGGTATAGTTATTACAGTTTCAACACATACTAATTACGGAAAATAAAAGGGGAGGATTTAAAAATGAAAAAAACAACATTACAGGGAGTACTTAAAAAGGTGGAGGATATGTTCCAGAATTTCAATTCAATCTTCTATGACGGAGAATTGGAACAACCAATTATCACCATATCTCCAGACATGACAAAAGGGGCTTATGGTTGGTGTACTACTTGGCGGGCATGGAAAGATGGGGAAAGTGATGATGGGTATTACGAAATCAATATTTGTGCGGAATACCTAAACCGCCCATTTGAAGAAGTGTGCGCTACTCTGTTACACGAAATGGTACATCTTTGGTGCTTGCAAAACGCTATTAAGGATACCAGCAGGGGCGACACTTACCACAACGGTAAATTTAAAAAAGAAGCAGAGGAACATGGCTTGGTTGTTGAGAAACATGAAAAGTACGGGTGGACAATAACTTATCTATCTGAAGAAGCTAAAGAAATCATTCACAAAATATACCCAAACGAAAAATTTGAATTACACCGCACTAAAGAAGAAATCACTAATAAGAAAAAGGGCAGTAATTCCAGAAAATATGTATGTCCTCTTTGTGGCACGATTGTACGGGCGACCAAAGAAGTACACATTATGTGTGCAGATTGTAATGAAATTATGGTGCAGGAGGGTTAATCAATTTCAACCCCTTTGGTTTTGAATCAGAGGGGTTGAATTAGGAGGTTTAAACAAATGAAAATTAAAAAATCAGATGTAATTTGTTACATATTATCAATTTTGTTGTTTGGTTGGATTTTAATTAGTTTCATTCAAGTCAATATCAATAATACCCTCGGTGGTGGGGTGAATCCCACATGGAATTTTTTTGAGGTAATTTGTCGCTTTGGAACACCACAAGCCACCACAGAAAATGTAGTGGAAACTACAACCATTATCACAACCACAACTACCACAGAAACTACAACCACCACAACCACCGCAACTACAAAAACGCAGGAAACCGAATTAAGCCAATCTGATTTTGAATTACTATCAAATGTTGTAATGGCAGAAGCAGGGAATCAAGAATTTACCGCCCAGTATTATGTTGCTTGTACCATATTAAATCGGCTTAAAAGCAAATTGTTCCCTAACACTTTGAAGGAAATAATTTATGCCAGAAATCCAATCCAATTCAGCGTAATGTATGACGGGGCATATAACCGCATTGTACGGAATGGCGGGGCAAGCGACCAATGTAAACGGGCGGTACAAAAAGCATTGGTACACAATGAAACCCCAGAGGATATGTATTATTTTACCAGTTGTGGTTATTTAAGGGGAACTGTTCCGTATAAAAAAATTCACGATATGTACTTTTCCACACAAAAAACAGGTTGACATTTCCAATCTGTCATGTTATAATAATAAAAATGAAATTTTTAAGGAGGACTATGGTAATGGAAGAAAGAAAATTGAACTCAAAATTTGAAGTTGGTGATTTTGTTTTGGTAACAGATTCAGATTATTCTTACCGCCTTTATGATGATTGGTTTAAAAAGTATGCTCCAGATTACTTACACTATAAACGGGGTGATTATTGTGATAATCGAATTGGAGTTGTTGTGGCAATTGGGGAACATGGACTTGGTGATAGAATGTTATATTTAATTAAGTTTTCTAATGATGATGTAGCACTTATGGATGAACGAGGATTGACTAACAATATTGATTGGGATGGAGAACCAATTACCGAAGTTGATATATGGAAATTGAAATATATCTACCTGTTTTCAGAACTTTATCTTGGTGGGCTACAAGGTACACAAGCACAAAATATGTTAAAGTTTGCAGGTGAATTGTTTGATTCACAAGAAAACATTGATACAATGCTTAATAATTGCTTTAAAAACTTTAAAAAAATCATTATGGAATTGGAGGGATAAAAAATGAAATTTAAAATTGATGATATTGTAGTGTGTTCAGCACCGCTTCTGCCATTTGATAGTGAAGATATTAAATATAAGGTTTGTGGTGGAGAAGAATTGGATGATGGTGTGATTTATGCCATTAAGGAAATTGGAAACGAATCAGCCGAACTTCTCTATGTGCATGAATGTTGGCTTGTACCTGCCAATAAACCAGATAATGTAAACCATCCTAAACATTATGAATCATCATGTAGCCTTGAATGTATAGATGTAATGGAAATAGCATTTGGTTATGAAGCGGCATTTGAATTTTGCATATGTAATGCCTTTAAGTACCTTTGGAGATACCAAAACAAAAACGGTGCTGAGGATTTGAAAAAAGCTGAATGGTATCTCAATCGAGCCGAAAATTACATACATAATAAATATTCATTATCTGAAAATTTAGGTAAATTAAGGGAATTACGAAATACACTTGATAAACACAAAAAATTTTAAAAATCTGTAATTTATCTGTTGACAAGCCCTTGTTTTAGTGGTATAATAATCACAGAACAAGGGCATAATAATTACAGATAAGGATGTTAAATAAAGGGAGGAAAGTAAAATGGCAAAAATTTATAAGCAAACAATTTATACTGTTGAAATCGTTGAGGTTTACAGGCGAACGGTAGAGATTGAAGCAGATAGTGAAGAAAGAGCGTTGGAGATAGTTGAAACAATGTTTGACGCTGGCGAATTTGAACCAGATGGTATGTATTTTGAGGACGCTGAATTTAAGGTTGTTGACAAAGAAGAAATTGAATTTGGGGATATTCAAGAAGTACACGAAGAATTAAGGAGAGAGTATTACAAATGGTAAGTTTCAATCCGCAAGAATTGACCCAGAACAAAGAAATTGTTAGAAATGTATGTGGAGGAATAGTATGAACGAAAACGATTTAAACCTTTTATTGGAAAATGGACTTATAACTCCAACCGAGTACGATAAGTTATATGAAATGAATATTAAGATTCAAGCATTGGACACTATGGATGAATGGTTAAAAACCAATCCAGAAGTAGAAAATCGACCAGTAATGGACGTTTATGCTGAATATCGGATATGGTGCTTAAAACGAAAAAAACCAATGATTAATGCAATCGCATTTGGACGGAAGATAAAACAAAAATTAGGGTTTATATCAAAAACCAAAACCCTGTACGGTACTTCCGTAAGGGTATATATAAAAGAAAAGGAAGTTGATGGAAATGGATTTGAAAATCGTTAAAACATTGAACCTAACATCTGATGAAAGCGAATTATACGAAACCCTCGGTAATTGGGTAAAAAAAGAATGTCCAAATGGTAGAGTAAATCTTATACTAAAAACCAAACATTCCTATTTGGATAGGGCAATCTCATTTAACCCAAACTCAAGCGATTATATACTTGGGTATGTATTGGACTTTTATATGAATGGAAGCCCAATATATTTAATGGCAGATATTGAATATCAATATAAAATAGAAATTACCAATGCTTTTACAATGTTTTGTACTATATCGTATCCTAACGGGGAATATCCCCCGAAGGAATATATTTTAACACCATTATATGAAAGGGATGATGTAAATGAAATTTGAAGAAATGCAAGTTGGTATGAGGGTGAAATGCCGAACATGGGAAGATATGTCTAAGGAATTTCCCATGACAGGAGATTGTGGGGATGAAATCCTCATAACTCCAGATGGTGCTGGGTTCACTTCAAAAATGAAATGTTTTTGCGGTGAAACTGGTACGGTGGTTGACTTTAAGCCTTATGAAAAACGGGTTATAGTCAAATGGGATAATGAACACAGGAATGTGGAAAGTAACCGATTTTATTTTGAAGCGTCCATGTTTGAACTTTTGGTGGAAGAAGAATCTAAACCACCAAAGGTACATAAATCTAAAAAATAATTAAAAAACTATTTGACAAGCCCTTGCGGATATGTTATCATGTATGTGTAATCAATCTGTAAGGGCTTTTCAAATCAAAACAAAAAATAAAGAGGTATATAGAAAATGAGATATTTAAGTGTATTTGATTCGGACGGTGAAATACTAACAGCTTTTTCAGATATTTTTTTAAACGGTAAATGGTATGATTTAGATTGTACTTATTCAAAAGGGATATTTTATCAGAACATACCGCAACCCAGATTAAAAAGTGATTTAATTCCTTTATTTGATGATGTGGTGCAAGCTGATTCTAGGGAATTAAATTTTGTACCAGATGGTTCATTAAAGAGTATTATTTTTGACCCGCCATTCTTATTTAGAAATAGAAAATCGGAAAACAATGATAAAATTTCAAAAAGGTTTTCCTATTTCAAAAGTTATGAAGAACTAATGAGTATGTATCAAGACAGCATTAAATGTTTCCACCGAAAGTTGCAGGTAGGCGGGTATTTGTTTTTTAAATGTCAAGATATGACAGACGGTAAATTTTATTGTACGCACAATGATATTATAAATTTCGCTACACAAAACGGATTTACACTAATGGATATTGCAATAAAAAAATCGAAAAGCAAATTGCAACGAGAAGCCAAAAAGCAGAATTGTGTGGCAAAAATACATAGTTACTGGTTGGTTTTTAAGCGAAATAAAAATAGGGAGCTGTAAAAAATGACATACGAAGAAAAGAAAACTCTGGTAATTTTGTTAAACAAGTACAAAACAGAACTTCTTAAACAAGATACCCAAAACCGAAAAGAACGTGATTATCATGTTCGGTGGGATGGCACGAAAGCCCAGTTGAACCATTGTAGGTGTATCAAAAATAAACTTATGGCAGATATGTTCGGTGGTATTGGATAAAATGACAGTTGGCGAATTGATTTAAAACTGGAATTTGTATTTACAGCATGGATAAATAGCAAAAAGAAGGCAATAGGAGGGAAGAAGATGTTACCAGCATGGGATATTAAAATGTTAGAAGCAGAACTGGAAAAGCGAAAACAAGAGAGGGAGGTTAAGGATAATGAAGCAATAACACGTCTTGCCGAATACGAGGACACAGGTTTATCCCCTGCCGAAGTTGCGGAATTGGCACAGGCGAAGCGTGAGGGGCGATTGATAATATTGCCTGCAAAACCATGCGATATAATATACCGTCCAGAAGCGTTGCAATTTTGCTGGATGATTACAAAGGTGGAGATATATGAGGACGAGATAATATTCATTGATGATTCGGATAATATTTTCAGACCTGACGATATCGGCAAAACCGTATTCCTCACCCGCGAAGAAGCGGAAAAAGCGTTGAAGGAGGATGATTGAAATGATTGAAAAAATTTACAAAAACAATTACATGGTTATCTGCGACAACTGCGGAACAGGGCAAGAGTTCGACACTTGGACAGATGCGCTTGAATATATGTTTGAAGAAGGCTGGAAAAAGAAACTGGT
>LFRM01221014.1_pt1 | contig 11448 bp, 10 predicted proteins | sample 618341 | NCBI WGS metagenome assembly LFRM01 (sample SAMN03654438, study PRJNA283298) | anaerobic digester metagenome | isolation source: pool of bioreactors CSTR01a, CSTR02a, and CSTR03a thermophilic anaerobic... | place: Denmark: Kgs. Lyngby | collected 2014-05-21
CACCAAACTGTCTATCCCGTTATACAACAATAGCTTTCTGAATAGCGTTTCATCCCTAACCATTTCCATAACTCGGTTGGGAGTATTGGAGTCACGGCTTTTGAGGTGAGGCTCGACTTCTGAGTCATAGTCAGGCGTCCCGAATCTTACATATGCCTGAAACTTTAATCCGGTAATCCCGGGCCTATTATCAAGGACATGTGCTGCTTGCATTGTATCGAATGCCCAAGGCCCAACTTCGATATTATGCAGGAAATTCAACCAATTGTCCTCGTATTTCATATTTGCGGCAATCTTTCCAATCTCGGGATGTTCAAGTACTCGCTTCAGTAATCGGAGTTGTTTTTCTTCTGTTGGGAAAGGTATAGCATATGACCGGTTCTCTTCGTAGCAGAAAGATATCGTGACAATCTTATGGTTCTCTTTGTTGTAGGGTTTCAAACCCGTAGCTTCAATATCAAATGCAAGAAATCTCGGTTTATCTCTCAATATGGTCTTTAGGACATGCTTTATATCAAAACTAATTACAACGCATTCCTTTTCATCCCGGTAATTCGGAAATGTTTCATCTAACTTAGAGAAGGCTTTTTCTAAATCCTGCGTCCAGATTAATTCCGCCACCCCTTCCCCTTGTTGATTTTCTACGAAAGAAGGGGAAAAAGTTGGACATATCCAAGCGTGGAGCGTTCGGTCAGGGATAGTCCACCCCCGCCAAACATTGATTCCATTATGTCCAGAGGTCTTCCAGCAATATCCTGTTATCACTGAGGATACTGCCGCGGCTCCTTGGAGTATTATGAGTTTCGGCTGATACTGCTTTATTGCGTCTATTACTTTCTGCCTACAGCAAGCTATCTCGTGTTCCGTAGGTGCTCTATTGTTTCCTTTATCATCTACTGGACAACAATTTACTGCGTTCAAACTTACACAATCTTCAAACAAATCTATTCCCAATTGTCGGTATTTTCTTTGCAAAACTCTTCCCATTTTACCCTGCCAAGGTCTTCCTTTTCTGTCCTCTTCTTCTCCTGGACCTTCTCCAATAACCATTATTCGTTTCCCGAATTCACCATAAGGCTTCATCCGTGGCGACATAACGTATTTGTACAGACCGCAAGAAACGCAAGAAAGCGTCCCTTTCTCAGATTTATATGGAGTTTTTTCCAATTGTTGTTTATCAAAAAATCCTCTCATTTCCAAAAACTCCTTTACTCAACCTTTTTTTCAACCCTCACCATAGCTCTCTTCCTCCGGCTCATACAACCCTTTGTATTGAAGTTTTCCGGTTTCCAATTCTGAAATTGGAAATAACCTCCTTTTGTCTAGCTTTTTGTGTTCTTCAATACGCTCTCTTGCTATTTTTACATACTTCTCCTCAATCTCTATCCCAATAAAATTCCTTCCAGTATTGATACAGGCTATAGCAGTTGTCCCGCTTCCTATGCAATTGTCCAAAACAACTTCGCCGGACAGAGTATATGTTTTGATTAGATATTCACAAAGAGCAACGGGCTTTTGTGTTGGATGAATTGCTTGTTTCCCTGTCACATTTGGAAATTCTAAAACATTATGAGGAAACCCCGTATATGATTTGTATTCCCTACACACCTGATTAGGTCGAGCGCCTAAAATTCTGCCATGTTTAACCTTGCTTATAGTCTTTTTACCTGACGGTCTAACTCCTTGTGGGTTATACACCATTCTCCTTGTCCCTAAAAGGCTTTTGTGTCCCATTGGAGCTTTGCTAAAAACACAGACTTCCTCAACTTTGGTCATAGGTCTGTTTTTAGCGTGTTGAAATCCATTGGGCGTACTTTTTATCCAATACCAACAATACTTAAAGTGTTTCATATTAGATGATATAAGTCTCGTAGTGAACGGTTGAGTAGCAAACAATACAATCGCTCGATTATCCTTTATAATCCTTTCGTATTGTTCCCACAATTGGTCTAATGGAATAATTGAATCCCACTCGCAATTTGTTACCCCATAAGGTAAATCGCATAGTATCATGTCAATACTTTTATCAGGGAATTGCCTCATTACTTCGAGGCAATTCCCGTGAATAATCTCATTCAACGGCAACCAGTTCATTACTCCTCATCCTCAGACATAATGGCAATTACATGTTTCCAGCTATCTCCGGCAAAGCCAATTTTCTTGTCACTTATCTTACAAGTCTTCAGCCTATCAAATAAGCTGATGAGAAATTCAATACCAATAGAGAAGGAAAACTTGGCATCTTTATGTTCCGTCTTTAGCCTCTCTTCAAACCAACCATATTCGTTCTGAGCCGTCAATATCAATTCTCCGTCTTTCGCTTTAACCTTTACAGTAGGAATGGTGCTTATATCTGTTTCCTTTTTAGCGAATACGTTAGCACGGTTGAGGGATTCTCTCATATCTCCAGGGAAAGTGAATTCATCGCCTTCAATATCCAAAAATCTTTCGACGTCAGGGAATTCACCTTCTACCGTCCGGCAAGAGAAAATAGTGCCTTCAGGCGTCCTGAAATGCGTCCAATTATCCCCTATGGAAATTTCCTGGATGTCATATTTGATAAGTTCCTTAACCGATGAGGCAGGGATAAGGAAATCGCCAGGCATTTCCTTTTTGAGCTGGTATTGAATAATTTGGTAGGAGTCTGAAGCCTCTACCTTATCCTCCCGAACATTGACGCAGGTCAATATTGGACGGCTCATATCGCTGGAACATGCGGGATAGCACAGAGACAAGGCAGACAAAAAGTCTTCCGGCAGATTCTCCCACTTTCCGATTTCGCCTATTTCTTCGAGGGGTAGACGGATTTCTTGTTCAAAAAGCAATCCAGCCTTTGACCTTCCGGCTTTTATAACCACTTGATTTTCTTGTTGCTCAATTTCAATCTCCTCGTCCTTCACTTTGGCCAGGAACTCATACAACGCCTTCGCTTTCACCGCGCCCCTCATATTCTCCAAGCCAGTAACAGGATGAGATACGCTGATTTCATCATTGTAAGTAACTACCCGATCACCAATGAAGGCAAAGCTCGTTGACTGTTCAATCAACTCCTTGTTCGCCAATCCAGGCTTTACATTCTCCAACGCCTCTAAAAGCTCAACTTTATTAACTTTCATGGTTTCTCCTCCTTAATAATCTATTTTTAAAAGAATTGAAATTGGGATGTCTTCTTAGGATCGGAATCGTACCTTTTGGAATCCCCTTTTGGATAAGGTAAAATGGGGAATCTTAGCATTTGTAACATTTGTTGTTTGGTTTTTTTATCTGCACAAAAGTAATAATAACGTGCTTTCCCTTTGGTCTTCTTAACCCCGACAAAAACGCCTTTTTCAAACATTCGCTCTCTACGTTCTGGACTTACATGGCGCTGATGTAATTCCCTCCCATTCTTGGTAATGTATACATTTTGACCCTTTCCAGATATACCAGTGAATACCCAATTAGTGGCTTGGTATATATAGCCATAGTGGCCCCAATCCAAGTCAGCGTAGGATATGATGACCTTTGGTTTTTCAATCCGTTTTAAGCATTGGCTGACGAAAAATGACGTGGTGTTTCGTGGGAGTCCTTCTTGAACAATTAGTCTGTTCAGTTCCCAAAGCTCAAATGGTTTCCACGCTTCCACCTCAACATAATTAGGTGGAAGCCCGAAGGTACAACAACCCACTAACATCCCTGATTGAGTATACAGCCCATATGCTTGTAGTATTTGAGGGACCCTCTTAGCATAATGTCTTTTTAAACACCAATCTCTGGCATATTCAAAAGGGATAGGACGAACTTCATACAGTTCTTTCACCGATTTTTCCTTTTTCATGTTCCTCCCCTTTTTTTACATTAAGTCTACTATTCTAGTTGTTCTCGTTTCTTCATTCCATTCATATCGTATTCAAAATTACCAACTTTGATAGCCTCGGAGAACCCGTCCTCAGCTAATCCAGGCTTTACCTTTTCAAGTGCCGCTTGTAACTCCGCTTTGTTAATTTTCAATTTTCATTCCTCCCATCAAAAAAATTTGTTAAAGGTTATCCCTCGTTTTATGCTTGTACTTTTTGTTATTGCATAGAATGACTCCCCCTTCCCATCTACTCTGTTTAATCCATAATTTATAAGATAATCTTTCAATTTTGTGATTTGGTACTTATCGCCAAAATTCTCAAGCAACACTTTGCTCAATGGGTACCTTCTATCCCCAATGTTTAACACAAAAGTACAATTCGGTTTCAAAGCGTTCATCGTTTTTTCAATCAAAGGTATATAGAATTTTTCGCACCACTCCTCGAATGTTCTATATCTGTTAAGAGAATTTGTCGGCTCATCAGAATATTCTTCAGTATCGTAATATGGCGGTGAAGTCAGGGCAAAGTCATAATAATCTTTGGGAAGCTCCGCGTCTTCAAAAGGTAGTTTATGCACATTTGCCACAAAGTTTGGGTTTAATTTTTTGTCCACAATAAAATTTGCTAATTCCACCAGTCCAGAATGTGTTCTAGACGCCGGTTCATAACAAGTATACTTGTTCACTACTACAGACGCACCTATCATCCTCCCGCCCCAACCACCACAAGGGTCTAAGATTTCAACTTTACTCCTGTCCATGCCCTTCGTATATGTCCTGTATAGTTCGGCTGCAACATGAGGTGGAAATTCGTTTACATATTGTACGCCGTTGATACCTATTTGTAATACTTGATACAATGCATTAGACAAGCTGCGGGATGGGCCACTGAAATTCTTGATGAATATTAAGGCCCGTGCTAACCCATTAGCGAACCACTCATGCTTCAAAGCTCCATATATGGAATCTCGACTACCCTTAGCTTTTGTTGATAACCGATGTGGGTTGAATAATAAACTCATCCTTTGACACCCTTTATACCCTCGTGTAAGGCCATAATACTGAATTATTTCTTCTGTCTCATTCGTTAGCAACCTGGCAAAATCTTCAAGGCTAATATCTTTCAGGCTTTCAAATAATGCCTTAGCAAATTGGTCTCTAGACATTGCCTTCGGTATTTTGTCTTCATTTTGTGATGGACTACTCGTCCTTTTCATTACTGCATCAACTCCAGGTATATGGTTTCACGCTCCCTTTCTGGAGTCCAAGGCCGATATTCGTACACCAGGTCTTGGGTGTGTTTATCAATGCCTATGGGTATCAATACCTTGCCGAAATAGTTATATGGGCCACGTGGGCTCTTGGGGTCGTTCCATTTATCACGCATCTGGTCACCCCAAGTTTTGTACTTTTTACGCCGGTAATTGTGCCAATTACTAGCTGATACCATGAAGGTTAGTGGTACCATATGCGCCCACTCTGGACGCCAATCACTATAGCTGAATAAACGCTTTTCCCCACGTTCGTAAGCACGCCGTGCTTGAACTATGGCCTCCGTCATTTGGCGGCGGCTCCACTTACCAAACCACTCGTCGTCCTCGGGCATTCCGCAACAGCAACCGGTATCATTCAGCTCTTTGAAGTGAGGGTCGCTTATACCGAACCGTAGGCCAAGCTCCTTCGCTTTATGGTACACCTTCATAGTCATGTCATACTTCAGACTACGTGTAGCTCGGCGGCAGGTTTCAGCTGGGTTACTATGAGAATTCCACCACTCACCGAAATGTGGATTTCCAATGGCCTTAAACATCAACTGGTACATGGCCTTCTGACGCGGGGTCAGTACGGATGCCAGGAATATGAATTCGAAGCTGATGGCCTCGGCCCCAGCCTCCCTGGCCCGTTCCATAAGCACCCTCCAAGCCTCCGGTTCCCCTGGGTAAGCATCGCTCAGGCCTAGTATAAACGGGCGGAACCTCAAGCTGCAATGTACCCCTATATCGGTCAACGCCTTCATAGCTTTCAGCCGCTCTGAAGTAACTGGCGCGTTGATGTCTACTTTAGCAATCCGCTCATCGTCATTACAATTTATACTCCAAGCGACCCAAAACTGGCGCGGGTTTTCTGCGAATAGGTCAAGGTATTCCTTCATTTGAAGTGCCTTACCGCCTTTGGTACTAATACGTACAGGCTGTTTGTACTTGATGAACAGCGGGATTGCTTTTTTCGCCCAGCCGCTATGGAGTTCCAAATCGTCAAACGGGTCCCCCAAGGCACCTAGTTGAATTGGCGCGCCTTGGTCCATCAATGTGTACATAGCTTGACTTTGCGCGTCCTTGCATTCCCTAGCCAGAAACTTTTCCAGCTGGTATATAGGCCACTCCTTATATAAGGAGCCGGTTTCAACCGCCGCCTTCAATAGTCGGTTATTGCGGTCAAAAGCTCGTTGAAGGTTATTACTGAAGCAATACAAGCAGTTGTAACTACACCCAGAGTGGCTGTCGAGCGCGATCGGAATGGCACAGTCCATAGCATCGGCTGAGAACCGGATTCCATCATAGGTTTGTGGGAATACCTCCGGGTATTCAAACTGAACTTCAGACTGCTTTGCTAATGCGGCGCACATTGAGCCGGGCTTCATATTAATAGACTCACAAACGCCACAGGCATGGCATATTTCTGAATATTCTTCATTCCTTGGAAGAGTCGCTGCCATTCTCGTTCTTTTCAACTTCAGACTCCCCTCCCTTTTCTGTAAACTGTTGTACCATACGAACCAGCTTGGCTGTATCTAATTCTGGGTGGCTTACAGCATGTCGTGTAGGTATTTCGAAGCACTTCCGAACCACTTCATAATCTTCCTTAGTATCAAAGTAGAACACCAAAAACTCCCGGTCTTCAAATTGGTAGCCCTTCAATTCCTCTGGGAATTCGAAGAATCTTCCTCGGCTTTGTTCAATCTCTTTCGGTGTATCGTCAAGGCTATCATATTTCACCTTGCGCGACCAGTCGCTTGGTAAATATCTTTTTTCCTTCTTTACTGCCATTTAACACTCCTCCCTATTCTAAAGGCAAAGGGCAATATAACATATCTCCTCTCATCCACAACGCTGCTGTATATATTTCCATCAAATCACCTCAATCTAGCTTACTTATCTTGTCCCCTTTAACCTCAATTAATCCGTGTACTTTAAGAACCTTAACAACGACATTTACTGCATATCGGCTTCTTTTAAGATTTGGGTTTCCTCCTCCTTTGGCATACAGTTCATCAGTTCTCTTCGCCAAATCTTTTATTGTCATGAAATTCTTTGCTCTCTTAATAACCAATGCTGCCGCACCTATACGGGTTATCGATTTTGACCGGGCAGTTGACTTAGTTTTAGCTTTGGATTCTTCTGCAGGTTTTTCTTCTTCTTCTTCTACGTTCTCCTCATTTTCAACTTCTTCGTCGTCCTGTTCCTCGGTTTCTTCCTCTTCTACTTCGTCATCATCTTCTTCCAGTTCTTCCTCCTCGTCTTCAAGTTCTTCGTTAGCTTCCACTTCCTCATCTTCTTCGTCTTCAGCGGATTCACCCTGTAAGAGTTTAATAACTCTCATAGTCTCCTCGGAAATATCATCCTCAGGTAAAAGCAAATCCGCGGCCTCCAATAGCTGGTCAATCAGTTCTTTATCGGTCACCTTCTTCCCCGTCTTGATTTGAGGGTCCAACCCCAGGACATCATTCAACTCCTTCGCCGCCTTAATCAAATCCTCTCTTTTTACTGACATTCAAACTCCTCCTTTTTTGATTTGATTTTGTATTGATTTTAGTATTAACTTTCCTCTCTGATATTATTATACGATTTGGGCCAAAATTATTTGGACCAAAATTATTTGACGGATTTTCAAAAAAGGTTCTCCCCAATCATGGGAAAAAACTTTCCAAAAATGGTCTACCTACGGCTAGGTCTTGCAAAACCCAAACCTCTCTGTCGTTCGAGAATTCTCCTTCACGAACGACTATCTCGTTTATTCGCAGTATTCCCAACTTTTTCTCCCTTCCTTGCGGGTCTTGGTTTAGACCATACATTGCTGTAACGTGAGATAACTTCCTCTTATCTTCGCTGAAGTTACTCATCGTCAATCTTTTCCGCTCGTAGCTTTCCGAATCTGCCTGCGTTGCGGTAACCACCAATACATGACGCTCTTGAGACAAACCTCGCAAGGATTTCCAGATATAATCCTGTTTGTGGCGGAATTCAGAAACCTTCGCATCGTCTGCTGACATCAAGTCTGCATAATCGATAATTATCACGTCCGGCACGAAGTTGTCTTGCCTCTCCCAGATATCTAACACCCGCCGGATTTCACTGACAGTAAGAGTTCCGGCAGGGTAGGTTATGAGCTTGAACCTGCGCTTGTATCTCTCGAAGAATGCCCTAACATTTTTCTTGGCTTGAGTCACCGTGAGTGGTCGACATTTCTTGATCTTCTTCAACCAGACCGTTCCTTTTCGCTCGGTGCAACCATAGGCGTCACAGGGCTCATAATCAGGGTATTCTTCATACTTCTGTTGAAGCACTTCCAAGTTTACAAATTGATGAGGTGTTTGAATAAATGTACTTAATGATACGCCATCGAAAATTCCGTAGTCACAATTTCTGTCCTCTCTGTCACACAAGTCCAACTGGTTCAGCACGCAATCTCCGACAGGGCGGAAACGTTCTTCGCAATACCTTTCCTTGTCGGAACGCTGCGAAATATATATACAAATCCTCCTTAATATCTGTTCTTCTGTCATATCACCTGCCTCGAAAAACGCAACATTCGCCTTCTGTCGAATAGCTCTCAATCCTATCTCCAACAGCATGAAAGTTTTCCCTCGTTTCTCTGGAGCAAGTAATGCAACAAATCCTCCTCTGACAAATTGATCATTCCAAAGCTCTCCCAACGCTCCCGGGTAGGTCACAACCGGAGTATAGGCGTTGGAGAAAGCTCTTTCGATGGCCTCCATTGTTTCCTTTTTCTTCGACAAGTCTAATCCTAGCTGTTCGTCATCAAATATGGATGGTCTGAACGATGCCGCCAGTTGCTCGGCTTTCTCGATTTCTCCTGCCTGAATGAGTGCTTGGACTTGTTCATTGTGCTTCTCGATTTCCCGGGCTTTGAAGTATTCGATGGTCTTATCGTATAGATACGCTGAATTGAACTGAGTTCCCCTGCCATATTCATCGCTGAGGTCTTGTAACAATTCTTCTATATATCTTGCGTCTGCTTTGGACAAACCTTTCTTCAAGGCGTCCATGTATAAATCCTGTATGTCTGAATCTGGAGCTTTTCCATACTTTTGAAAATAGTCCATGCACCAGCCCGCAACGATTTTCAATTCAGGGGATTCTAAAAGTGAGGGATTCCAAAATTTCTGAATCCGTTGCAAGTAATCTGTACTGACGATCATTCCTGTGACAATCCGGCGTTCAATAAATTCTTGGTCGTCTCTTATCAAAATAAATCCCCCTCCCTAGGTTTTCTGTCCTATTATACAAACTCCTGTCGAATTATTTGTAATTCAAATCCTTCCAACTATCCCCTCAGATAAGATTTTCCAGTAATCGCATCGCGTTCCAGATTGTCGGTCTTGGCTTCGTCTCGGCGGAATCTGCTGAACAATGAATGGTTCAGGTCGAACAGGTCCAACCTAATGTCGGTAATCCAACTGTTGTCCCGAATCCAATCAATGTATCGGGCTATCAACTCCATCGGACCGGGAAGAAGCCTGACCAAATCTCCTTTCAGGTGTTGTTCTTGTTTCTCTTTGATTTGGGAGTATAGATGTAGAAGCGTTTCCGCAAGCCTTCCCTCATCAACTGTTCCTTCAAACAGAATCTCTGCCGGTTCATAGCAATCCCGGTGGAATACGTTGGTCAAGTCTTTGCTACGGAAGAATCGCCGCAACACTTTCTTGGGGTCTTTGGGGGTATCGGTAGAAATGGTTTTGGACTGACCGGGAATAGCTCCAGCCCGACGCATAGCGTCCTCGAGCTTGATGAATTTGCTACGTAGGCTGGAGCCACTCTCAATGACGGGGATATACTGACCACCTATATTCTCTTCATACCAATCCAAGGCAGTCTCTACCCTTTGAATGGACACACCATCAGTTTCGACTAATTTTCTAATTTCGTTTGCCCAACTAGCTATCCTTTGGGGTGTCACATTAATCCTTTTATTTTTTCTTATGATGGAAGCTAGTTTTTCTGCTAATGGAATGTATCGAGAATTTTTATCTTGTTTACCTTCTTTTAAATTTAGGTCAGAGAATAAATTTTTATTATCTTTGGTTTTATTATCTTTAGTTTTATTATATAGTCCTTTCGTTTTCGTAAGGTCTAGTCCTTTCGTTTTCGTAAGGTCTAGTCCTTTCGTTTTCGTAAGGTCTAGTCCTTCGATATTTAATTCCTTCCCAAATACCATTGCAATTAATAACTGGAAGTTAATGAAGTAAAATTCTTTTGCAGGTACTCCACGTTTTTCTGTTTTTAATATACCCATTTTGATTAGCTCTTTTTTGCATTTTCTAATTTGGTATTCGGTTAATCCAATTTCATATATTTGGTCTTCATGAGTATTATAAAATGCTCCGTCCTCAGTTAACATTTCCCGCTTTTGAAAGTATTTGTATTTGTCTATTAAGTTACTTATGAACAATGCTTTTTCTAATCCTAATACTTTGATTAGTTTTTTGTTGATTGCTAGAAAAGCATCTGTTCGGAATATCTCCAATGCAATTTTAATCATATCATTGTCGTCGTGACTGGTTTCATTAGTTCCTTTGGTTCTTTTCATCTAAAAACTTCCTCCCCTCTGTGTCTCATTCGCTTATCGGGCAAACTTCCAACCCGTTTTCTTCAAGGAAACGTATTTTCTTCATAAGCCTAAACTAAGGTTTTGTGTTTTAACAGACGTCCTGGTCTCAGATAGACCTCTATCCATCTGTCCATCCTCTCAATTAATCTGAATCGTTCCAGAGCTTCCAAATACGCGCCAATTTTAGAGCGGTCAACTCCCACTGCCCTGCTTATTTTTGTCAAGGATGTTTCGCAAATATCCCATCTACGGTGGCGAATATAATCATCATAGTTAACCCCAGTCCAATCTCTTTCGTAAACTTCCCATTCGATAAATGAATATAGTTCAAAATCCTGCTTTGCCTCTGCTCTCAGGAATAGATAGATGGCCTTAGCTCCCAGAGGAAGGCTGGCCCATATCCCATTTTCAATGATGCAGGTATAGAAATTGATTGCCTCCCCGCATTGTTCATTTGCTTCTGACTCAGGCCTACATACTTTATAGACGTAAAAGTGGCGGGGGCCATCTGTAACCTTTTCTTTTATTAGCAGTCCGGCGTTCTCCAATTCCTTCAAGGCATTGCGGACGCTGTTTTCGCTCACTCCTGCAAAGCGGGCAATATTTTTCTGCGATATATGGAAGGCTTCATCCTTCTCAAAATCGGCCTCACAGCAGAGCACCGGATAAACAGCCAGGACCGCTTTCGATAAGCCTAGCTCAAGTATCACGCTTTTAGGAATAGCCCGAAAGCTGTCCATGTTAAGTTGGTCTATATCAGA
>LFRM01160430.1_pt1 | contig 11444 bp, 14 predicted proteins | sample 618341 | NCBI WGS metagenome assembly LFRM01 (sample SAMN03654438, study PRJNA283298) | anaerobic digester metagenome | isolation source: pool of bioreactors CSTR01a, CSTR02a, and CSTR03a thermophilic anaerobic... | place: Denmark: Kgs. Lyngby | collected 2014-05-21
TTTAAGCATTACAACGTGATTTGCAGAAACTCTTGCCGGTGAATAATTATTCTCATTTAAAACGGGTAAAAATAATATCTATTTTACGGCTCGAAATATAGAATTAATCAGTAGAAAACTTGTTTAGAAACCATTAATTTTAAAAAACCTATCATTTTATAAAAAATAAAGGCGATATATTTGAAATGTATATGCTATATGTATAAAAAATGTGTATACTGTTTTAAAATATATGCATGTGATTGGTCTGTAATAATTGAACTATGCACTTATTATTGTGGAGGAACGAAGTTATGACTCAAAGAGAATCTGAAATTTTGAAACTTATTGAGAAAGAACCGCTGTTAAGTCAGAGAGAAATTGCAGAAATTCTTGGCATAACCAGATCTTCGGTTGCTGTCCACATAAGCAATTTAATGAAGAAAGGACTTATTGTGGGAAAGAGTTATATAATCAACAGCAAGTCGTATGCGACTGTTGTTGGTGGCATTAATGTAGATATTCAGGGTTTTCCCTACCAAAAATTGATTGCTGCCGATTCCAACCCCGGAACAGTTAAAGTATCTTTGGGCGGAGTAGGCAGAAACATCTCAGAAAACATGGCTCGCCTGGGAATATCTGTTAAGCTGATCAGTGCTGTCGGCCAGGATATCTATGGTAAAAAGATTCAGGAAGAGTGCAAGATGAATGCTATTGATTTGTCGGATTCGCTTTTTCTGGAAGGTGAAGCTACGTCCACTTACTTATCTATTTTAGATGAGACAGGAGATATGGCACTTGCGATTGCGGCTATGGATATTTTTGATCGCCTTTCAATAGAGTTTATTAAATCCAAAGGACAAATAATTCAAAAATCACAGCTAATTGTAATTGATACCAATATTTCGCGGGAACTTATCGAGTTTCTGGTAACGACCTATAGAAATGTAGATTATTTCCTTGATACAGTGTCAACCAGCAAAGCTAAAAAGGTTAAACATTTAATTGGATATTTCCACACCATTAAACCCAACCGTCTTGAGGCGGAAATTTTATCAGGTCAAGAAATAAACGACCGAGATGACTTGCTGGCAGCCAGTGAATATTTTTTGGAACAAGGGGTTAAAAAAGTTTTTATCAGCCTGGGAAAAGATGGAGTATTTTACAATGATGGTTGCAGTAAAGGTTTTGCTCAGGGTGCACCGATAGAAGTTGTTAATGCTACCGGTGGCGGTGATGCATTTATTGCCGCCTTAGCTTATGCTTACATTAATAATTTGAGCATTGAAGAGAGTGCAGGAATGGGTATCGCAGCTTCCATGCTGGCCATAAGCCACGAAAATACTATAAATCCGAACATGTCAGTAGATAATATAAGATTATATATGGAGGATGTGCAAAATGTTGAATAAGTATTTAGATGTCAGGAAAGATGTGCTGGCAGCAGTTGAAAAAGGACAGGCTGTGGTTGCTCTCGAATCTACAATTATTTCTCATGGCATGCCTTATCCTCAAAATATTGAAACCGCCCTTCAATGTGAAAAAATAATAGCTCAACAAGGAGCTGTTCCGGCGACAATAGGACTGATCGCGGGGCGTCTTATCGTGGGCCTGTCCGCGGATGAAATTGAATATATGGGGAAAGAAAAAGATATTATCAAAGTTTCCAGGCGTGATTTGCCTTTTGTAGTGGCCAGGGGCGGGGACGGAGCTACCACAGTTGCGGCCACAATGATAATAGCTGCATTAGCCGGAGTTAAAATTTTTGCCACGGGAGGTATTGGCGGTGTTCACAGAAAAGCGCAGGAGACCTTCGATATTTCTGCTGACCTGCAAGAGTTGGCCAACACTAGTGTTGCAGTTGTCTGTGCCGGAGCCAAATCTATTCTTGATATAGCTCTGACCCTGGAATATCTGGAAACTTACGGCGTGCCTGTTGTAGGTTACCAGACGGACAAGTTTCCGGCTTTTTATACGCGGAAATCCGGTTATGGAGTTGACTATAAAGTGGAGTCAGCAGCCGAACTGGCCAGGGCGATCAAAACAAAATGGGATCTAAATCTTGAAGGTGGTGTAGTCGTTGCAAATCCAATTCCGGAACAGGAAGAGCTGGACCAGGATTTGATTAATAAAGCCATTGAGAGTGCTTTAAAAGAAGCTAAAAAACTGGGAATCGCAGGCAAGGAAACTACTCCTTTCTTATTGTCCAAAGTCAAAGATATTACTCAGGGCGAAAGTCTTAAAGCCAATGTTGCGCTTGTTTATAACAATGCGCGGGTAGCTGCAGATCTGGCAGTTGAATTATCAAAGCTTTAAATATACCGGTAAATTTAGATTTTGCTGTAGCTATGTCAGTTGACATAACTGCTTGTTTATACTTATCTTTTAACTGGCCTTCTAAAAGATTTCTTTTATCTGCTAGTATTTAAACAAATAACATACAGGGAGAATTGTAGTGAAACAAAGTAACTTGAACAGAAGCGAAGCGTTAGCCATTTTGAAAAAATATAATAAAGAAGCTTTCCATATTCGTCATGCTCTGACATTAGAAGCAGTGCTGCGCTATTTCGCTGAAAAATATGCTCCGCAAGAAATTGAGTATTGGAGTATGGTAGGACTGCTGCATGATATCGATTTCGAAATGTGGCCGGACGAGCATTGCACCAAGGCACCCGAATTGTTGGCTGAAGCCGGAGTAGGAGAGGATATGATCCGCTCTATTGTCAGTCATGCTTACGGAATTTGCTCTGATGTTGAACCTCAGGAAAAAATGGAGAAGATTCTTTTTGCGGTTGACGAGTTAACCGGCCTGATGGGAGCAGCAGTTTTGATGCGTCCTTCCAAAAGTTTTCAGGATATGAAAGTTTCCAGTGTCAGGAAAAAGTTCAAAGATAAAAGGTTTGCCGCCGCTTGTTCACGTGAAACCATTTCTGAAGGAGCGGAGCGTCTCGGCTGGACTTTAGATGAGCTTTTTGAGAAAACGCTGGATGCGATGAAAGCAACAGAACAATGGGTTGAATCCGAGGCTGCCAAACAAGTATGACAGGTATCGGAACTATTGTTAACACACTGGTGGTAGTGGCCGGAGGTGGAATAGGGCTTTTGCTCAAACAAGGTATCAAAGATCGCTTTAAAGAAATTCTCTTGCAGGCTTTGGGCGTATCAACCATGTTGATTGGTATTTCGGGAGCGTTGCGCGGCGTCCTGGTTGTAGACGGTATGCTGCTTGCCACCAGGAATACTTTGTTGATGATACTGTGTCTGGTGCTGGGCGTAATATTAGGAGAATGGATCAATATTGACCGCTGGATGCAGCGTCTTGGTCAATATTTAAAAAGAAAGGTCCGCGTTTCGGATAAAGATAATAATTTTGCAAAAGGTTTTGTCACAACAACAATTATCATTTGTACAGGTGCGATGGCTATTGTTGGTTCTTTTCAAGATGCATTATTGGGCGATCCTTCCATGCTTTTCGCCAAGTCGGCTCTGGATGGCGTGATTGCAACGATTCTAGCTTCAAATTATGGCGTGGGTGTGCTTTATTCAGCCATCCCACTACTTATTTATCAAGGCAGCTTAACTGTTCTTGCGAGTTGGATCAGACCGATTTTAAGTGATCTGATGTTGTTCAATATTTCTTTTGTTGGATCGATCCTGGTTCTTTTGATTGGCATCAACATGTTGTTTGACAAACGTATACGCATCGCCAATTTTTTGCCTGCCATTATTTTGGCAGCCGTTTTACCTTTAATTTTTAATTTTTCTTAGTAAATTGATGAATGATTTGGATATTAAAAAAGTGGTTGCCGCACGGCAACCACTTTTAATTTTCAGATAGCTGTTATTTTATTCCAGTAAAGCCTGTGCTACTTTTTCGGCCTGAGACAAATCATCTTGAGTTGGGTTCCAGTTGACACGCAGGTCAGCATCAACTACTGCAAAACCAGCTTCTGCTAAACCTTGCTGCAAAATTTTCACTGATTCACCCGACCAGCCATAGCAACCGAAAGCAGCTGCCTTTTTATTCTTGAATTTCAATGATTTAAGAAAAGACATCCAGCCGCTTACGTTTGATAAAACATCGTTTAACACTGTCGGTGAACCCACCGCGATAGCTTTAGATTTGAATACTTCCGTCATAATATCGTTTTTGTCTGTTTTGGCTATGTTAAATACCTTGACTCTTGTATCCGGAGAAAGGTCATTGATGTAGTGGGCAATGGCATTAGCCAGATCCGTTGTTCCTTCCCACATCGTCTCGTAGGCAATTGTGATCTGGTCTTCCTGATAAGCATCGGCCCAGGCAGCATATTTTTCGATAATTTGCGTGGGGTTGTCGCGCCAGATTACACCGTGGCTGGGAGCAATAATGTCAATGTCCAAATTAAGTCCGGCAATTTCATCCAGCTTGCGGCTGACCAGAGAGGAGAAGGGATTGAGTATGTTGGCGTAATATTTCATGGCCTCTTTTTCTAAAAGGCAGGGATCTGCCAGATCATTAAACAGCTCTTCAACAGCAAAGTGCTGGCCAAAGGCATCATTGGAAAAAAGGATGTTATCAACTGTCAGGTAGCTTGCCATACTATCCGGCCAGTGGAGCATACGCATTTCGACAAAAATGAGCGATTTTCCATTGCCTATGTCAAGAGAGTCGCCGGTTTTGACAATATTAAAGTTCCAATCTTCATGAAATTGTCCTTTTAAACTTTTAACAGCATTGGCAGTACAGTAAATAGGAGTGTCGGGGATTTCTCGCATTAAAGCCGGAAGAGCACCTGAATGATCAACTTCGCCGTGTTGTACGATGATATAGTCGATATCTTTGAGATCAATTTCTTGTTTCAGATTATTGAGGAAATGCTCGCCATGAGGTTTCCAAATCGTATCTACTAAAACCGTTTTTTCTTCTTCGATTAAATAAGCGTTTTGACTGGAACCATTGAAAACACTGTAATCAGTACCGTGAAACTCACGTAGTTCCCAGTCAATGTAACCGACCCAACTGACATTATTTTTTATATTTTTACGCATCTAACAAACTCCTTCAAAATATCATTTTCTTTTTTGCTACAGTAACAGCTATTACTTAATTAATAATCATTCTAACTAAACAGAAATTGAAAGTAATAGCTTTTGTTACCAATGTTTTTTCATGATGGAGCTATAATTTTACCAGAAAAATTAATTGAGGAGGCCAGAATTATGATTAGACAACATATGACAATAGCAGAAGCAGTCAAGGACGATCCCGATATTATCGACCTTTTAAGTGAATATGGCATTGATTTCTGCTGTGAAGCCGAGAGAAAGCTTACAGAAGTTATGAAAGCCAAAAATCTTGATCCTGACGATTTTATTAAACAACTGAATAATGTACCTGATTCAGATGAAAATATTACTTTTAAAGAAGCTATTAAATTAGATCAGCCTGAAGATAAAAAAATGCTGATCGACCATATTATTCACCAGTACCACCGGGTGGAAGAAAAACTTCTGTCTGAGATCGGAGAGTATTTGCCGATCTTGCTCCGGGTACATTATGAGGAACATAGTGATGAATTGTCCCGTCTTTACAAAAAGTTTTCACAATTAAATGCTGAACTGACAGTACATATGACCAAGGAAGAACGTTCAGAATTTGAACGGATGCTTGACGGTGAGGAATATGATAGTGAGGCCTTGCTGGCTGAACATGAGATTATTGGAAAATTACTTCACGATGTGAAAAGCATGACTAATTCTTTTAGCGCGCCGGATGATTGCTGCCAGACTTACGAGATTACCTTTGAAAAGCTGAAAAAACTTTATCATAATGTACACAAACATTTCTTTTTAGAAAACCAGCTTCTCTATATGTAGAGAGTCAGGGAGGTCATCTTTTCGATTTGTGCAAAAAATTTGCCTTTTTGCCTGTCCCTGTGATATCATCAGTCGGCGTATAGTAGCTTATGGAGGTTAGCAATGGATACCTTACAAATAGTCCTCGGAGTAATTTATGTAATTGTCTGTTTAGGACTGATTCTTAGTGTTTTATTTCAAGATTCGAAATCCAAAGGACTCGGTGTGTTGTCAGGGGATAGTTCGGATACTTTTTATGGAAAATCGAAAAAACGCACCCGGGATGCAGTTTTGGCTCGTTTGACGGTAGTATTTGGAGTATCGGGTGCGGTGCTGTCTATGGTACTTTATTTATTGACCGGACGTGGCGTATAAAGAAAATTAGATTGAAAATTAAAAAATAAAGAGAGCCGCACGGCTCTTTTTTATTGGGAAAACTGCATTACAGATGATCAGTCATTTTCCTGCTTATCCTCACAAATGGAAAATGGAGCTAAGCGCTCCATCAGTTCAGCAGGTACATCTTCTCTCATTTGGACAAGAACCGGCTCATTCAGATTTAAACTGAAAATGCCCATAATCGATTTTGCGTCAACAACGTAGGGTCCTGAAACAATATTAATTTGACCAGGAAATTGATTTACTAATCGCACAAAATCTTTAACACGCTTTACAGATGAAAGCATAACTCGGCAGTGTTGCATAATTCCTCCAAAATGGTTTGTATTTCATTTTATATGAAATGGCCGTAATATACTAGTAAGGCGGTCTTGTGTGTCTTAACGAAGTTAGAGTATTTTAGATATATTATAATGAAATCATAATTTAGAAAGATTTTTAATGAATAAAAAAGAACAAGTAAAATTTGCGTCGCAAGCTCTGGGTTGCAAGACTAATCAATATGAAATGGACGCTCTCAATGACGAGGCTTTAGCTGCCGGTTACCAGGTGGTAGCGGCAAATGAATTGGCTGATGTTTATGTCTTGAATTCATGTACGGTCACGGCTGAAGCCGGTCGTAAAAGCCGCCAGATGCTGCGGCGTTACCGCAGACAAAATCCTGCAGCACTTATTGTCTGCAGCGGCTGCCACTCTGAGCTATACAATTTGGAATCATTGTGTGATCTTTCTATCGGAACTGTTGGCCGCTCGCAACTGCTGGACATGATCAACGACCGGTTGGGAAATAAAGAAGCTTATAACAGGAAAATAAAGCCAGAAAAACAATATATTCCGGAAAATGGCGGGCTTTCCCGGTCACAATACGAAGAACTACCGGGTACTGCCTTTCCGGACGAGGTCAGGGCCTATNNGGATGGTTGTAACAATGCCTGCTCTTATTGCGCTACAACTATGGCCCGCGGACCTGCGCGCAGCCGGCAGCCGGAATCGATTCTGCGCGAAGCAGAGAAACTGGTGGCAAGGGGTTTCGGTGAGCTGATTCTGACCGGAACCAATCTTAATTCCTACGCCTGCGATTGGCGACATGATCCGAATGCACCTGCCCTTATCGATCTTCTGGAAAATCTTAATCAAATTCCGGGACTAATCCGCCTGCGGCTGAGTTCGCTCGACGCTGCGGGAATTATTTCGGATGCGTTTATGAAGCGTTATGCCCGTATGGAGCGAGCCTGTCCGCATTTCCATCTTTCCTTGCAAAGCGGCAGCGACAAGGTTTTGCGAGCGATGCGTCGACGCGATACACGTGCAAGTTTTCGTCAGGCAGTTGGGACAATTCGTAAATATCTGCCGGCAGCAGAAATCAGCACGGATATAATAGTGGGTTTTCCCGGAGAAACGGAACAGGATTTCCAGGAGACTCTAGACTTTTGTGAAGAGATTGATTTTATGAGAATTCACGTATTCAGATTTTCACGGCGAGAGAAAACAAAAGCTTATAATTTGCCCGGACAAGTTCACGGAGAGGTTAAAAGGGAACGGGCGAAAAAAATGCATGTATTGGCAGAAAAGTTGGCTCAGCGGGCGATAGACAGAAATCTGGGAGAGACCAGAAGTGTTTTGGCAGAAAGACAAGATGAACTGGGCAGATGGCATGGCTATACGGAAGACTATCTGCCGGCAATTGTGGTGCCGGACAAAGCAAGAACTATTTCCAGAGGTGAATTGCTTGAGGTTACTTTATGTGAACGACTGGATACTTTTGCAATAGCTAAGGTTTCTGATTGATGTTAAACTGTAAAATACTATGAAATTGGAGGGAATTTAATGGATCACGGTGATACAACTCGCTTCGAAATAGTTACTGACCGCAAAAAACAGGCTCACGATATTATGGTGGAAGTTATGCTCTCACTGGAAGAAAAAGGCTATAATCCGATTAATCAGCTTGTTGGCTATTTTCTCTCAGGCGACCCTACTTATATAACTAATCACAAAGGTGCCCGCGGAGTGATCAGGCGCATGGAGCGCGATGATTTATTGGCAGTAATTATCAAATATTACGTGGAACGACTCGATTAATTTTATGCGAGTTTTAGGAATTGATTTTGGTTTGCGGCGTGTAGGAATAGCTTTGAGTGATCCTTTGCGGATCGTGGCCTCAAGGCATTCAACGTTGGTTTGGAATGGTAAAGATTTGGATGCGTTGCAACAACGCATTTTTGATCTGTGTGATGAAAATCAGGTTGATACCATAGTAGTCGGTTACCCGTTGCGAACTGATGGCGACAAAAGTCCCATCACTGATTTGACTGTTAATTTTGCGGAGCAGCTTCGCAGCAGTGGCCGTAAAGTGATTTTGGTCGATGAAAGATACACCTCGCTTCTTGCCAAAGAAATTTTACAAAAAACTAAAAAAAACAAAGAACGCGACAAAGGTCTGGTTGATCGCATTGCTGCTGAAATAATCCTGCAGGATTATTTGGAAAGTGAAAGAGATTGTGCGCTTTAGACTACACGCGTTATCACGCATCTGTTATAATCTGCCCTATACTCAGAAATCACATATATTGAAGACAACTTTTTCAAAAAGTGTTTTCAGCCAATAATCTGGGTATAAGTTCGATTATGAGGAGGAAAAGAAAATGGATTTCTTAAGATCCTATTACAATTCTCATCACGACTGCTGTTCTGGTGATAATTCACACAATCACGATGAACATGATGTTTTTGATGAGGCTTTCGAGGATGCCGAGATTATATTGATTGATCCGGAAACTAATGAAGAATTTTCCTTTATTTTCTACGACAATTTTGTTTTTGAAGATGAAGAATACTGTGTTTTGATTACCCGAGAAGATGAAGAAGATGAAGCTGATGCTGAAGATTCTTTTTCCTGGCTGATCATGCAGTATAGCTGTGATGAAGACGGAGAAGAATCTCTGGTAAGTCTGGATGAGGAGAACGAAGATCGTATTTACGCAGTATACGAAGCCATGCTTGACGAGATGGACGAGGATGAGGTGAATGAAGAAGAGTAAAGCTTCTTCAAGCCCGGACAAACGGCCGGAACATCGTCCGATGGGGCGAAAACGCAGCATTGATGATGATGTTCTGGCAATCCTGAGCGATGAGCGTTCAGGACGTGAATACTACGTTTCTATGCTCGATAATTTTCCTTACAAGGGCCGCGTGTATTCAGTTATGTACAATTACGAACCTGATGATGGCAAGCACCGTGATCCGGAAATTGTTATTATGCGTTCCTGGCGTGATGATAGCGGGGAGCAGTTGTTCTCCTCGATCAGAGATCGTAAGGAGTTAGATGCAGTTTTTGAAGTTTTTTTTAGCCGTTACTTAGAGTCGATTACTTCAGATTAAAAAGTTACGTAAACTGTGCATTGATCTCCGGGCTGTACAAAGAAGAGAACGGGCACTGTGTGGCTCTGAAGGAGAAGGAAGATGACGTGGCAGGCACGTTTAAATCCAGTTGATTCAGAATTTATGTCTGAAAATAACCAAAGCAGAGAAAAACGTTTGGTGTATCGGAAGTTTCCTATTGTCTCTGTATTATTACCGATTTTATTTCTTTTTTTACATCAACTTGTTCTCAATGGAATGGCCTATTTAAGGATTTATCTGTATGCAAAAAGTTCTGGACTCAAAGCTGATGAACTACTAAGGGTTTTTAGCAGGCCTGAATTTTTTACAGAATATCTAATTGCATCAGATGCACAAAACTACGGTTCGATCTGGGCCATGATTATTCTGATACCCATTTATTTAATATATCTTTTCCGGCGCCGGCGCAGCGATCCCGCTGTTTTGCGCTTACAAGCTCAAGGTGTTTCCACATATTTAGAAAGTATAGTACTTATTATCGGCAGTTTGGGGCTGACTCAGCTTTGGATGAGTTTTCTGCTTTTGTTTCAGAACGCCGATAACTTTATAGGCAGGTCTTTGCGGGATTATATTACTCAGGCTGAGATGTTGACTTCCGCTGAAAGTGAGCTGTGGATACAAATCCTGGCTTTGGTAATACTGGTGCCAATCGCTGAAGAACTCTTATTTCGGGGCATCATTCAGGGTGAGCTTTCTCTTCGCTTTTCACGTGTAGTGACAGTTATAGCCAGTTCAGTTATATTTGCTCTTTTTCATTTTGATTTTATTCAGGGCACTTATGTGTTTTTTGCAGGAATAATTCTTGCTTTGGCTTATGAATTAACGAAAAACCTTTTTGTTCCCATAGGTATGCATATGGTTTTTAATTTTGTGGGTGGCGGAGTATTAAATAGAGTTTTGAATTTGGATGAAAATGGCAGCTATCAACTGTTACTTATTTTATTTATTTTCATTCCTTTCGCATTTTCTGTTTTAATTTTATGGTTTCGCCGCGACAAAAAGAAGCGAGAAAACAGTACACATAACTTTGATTGCAAGGCCGGTGATAAAAGATGAGTTTTTTGTCACGGCATTTGCCCCAGCGTTTTCATAAACGTACTCTGGTCGTACTGGCTATCGTTGTTTTGATAGTTGCTATTTTGACAGGATTGGTGTTGTGGTCTGCCCGCGAATATGTGGTACCGGAGAATGCAACTACTTTCGTTATGAGCCAAGACAGGAGTGGACGCTATATATCAGGCCTGGGTGTTAATTTGATTGACTTACCTTCGGCAAATTTGATTCGTAACGGGGCCTTTGATCAGCCATTAGTCCAAACTCAATATTTGGCTAACGGAGGTAATGAGGAAAAGTTTACTGTGACCGCTTCTGAATCTATTGGAAATCTTCCTTTGACAGACAATTTTTTCAAGGGCGCTGAAATTAATATTTTCCGCTCAGGTAATGAGGGGATGCAAAAGTTTCACACAGCTACTATTACTGATTATGAGATAGGGCGTTTGCTCAACCAGACTGCTGCAGAGCTGCCTGCCGAACTGACAGATGTTTCTTGGTTTGATTTTGCAGAATCGGATACAATCGCTGAACGTGTTATAGCTGCCGGTTCTGGCGGAATTTTGCTTTCTATTGATAAAACCGGCAAATCAAAAGTGATCAGGTCAGGTCACAAGGATGACATTACATCTGTTGTTTATGGCAGTGACGGTTTTTTGGCAGTTGATGCCGGCGGCAGGTTTTATGTATCTGATGATGGTCTCGACTTTGACGAATTAAATTTACAGGCAACGGGGGCCTTGCTCGATTTGGCTTATCGCGCTGACAGAACT
>LFRM01334483.1_pt1 | contig 11442 bp, 9 predicted proteins | sample 618341 | NCBI WGS metagenome assembly LFRM01 (sample SAMN03654438, study PRJNA283298) | anaerobic digester metagenome | isolation source: pool of bioreactors CSTR01a, CSTR02a, and CSTR03a thermophilic anaerobic... | place: Denmark: Kgs. Lyngby | collected 2014-05-21
AGGATAACTGTACATAATACGGATCATCAAGGGTTGGTGGCTGTCAATACACTCCCTGTAGAGGAATACTTATACGGCGTAGTCGGGCAAGAAATGGGTTACGGAGCACCCCTTGAAGCGCTAAAAGCTCAAGCACTTGTTTCTCGTTCCTACGCTCTTGGGAAAAAAGGGACGGGTCTTTATGCTGATTTGAAGAAGAACTCTCAGGCTTACAGGGGATATAACGCTGAGCTGGTAGCTGGTTTTGAAAATGTTAAAGAAGCTGTAGATTCCACGGCAGGGGAAGTAATCTGCTACCAGGATAAAATCATTGACGCTGTTTTTCATTCCAACAGCGGGGGGTTCACTGAGTCCAGCGAGAATGTATGGCAGCAGCCCGTTCCGTATTTGAGAGCCGTTCCATCACCGTGGGATGAGTATGCACTCCGTTATTCTTANNCTCCGTTATTCTTACCAGGATGCTAACGGCTGGCCTGGAAACAGCTATGAGTGGTCTGTTGATGTTACGAGGGACCAGTTGAAAAAATTTATTGCAGATTGGAACGCTGCACGTCCAAATGATGTCATAAATATTGGAGAAGTGAAGAATATTATTTTAAGCAGGACAGATTCTGTTTCCGGAAAAAATACTGTTTCGGGAAGAGTTACTGCTTTAACCCTGGTAGGTTCAACGGGAAAGAAAACAATCAGTAAGGACAATATCCGCAGTTTCTTCCGGCCAAATGGACAAATATTAAAAAGCACTCTTTTTGATATCACTCTTAATAAGGGGGCTGTGGGAGAATCCGGCTCCAAAGGCCTTTTTGATAGTATAACCATAAATGGGAGAGGCAATGGTCACGGGCTTGGTCTCAGCCAGTGGGGAGCCAGGGGTATGGCAGCGGAACAGGAAGCCGGTTATTATGAAATAGTAAAGCATTATTACTCGGATGTGGAAATAGAGAAACTTTATTGAGGGGCATTTAATGGATGAAAGTTTCAGATTTTGATTATTTTCTTCCCCAGGAATTAATTGCTCAGAAGCCGTTATATCCCCGGGATGCTTCCAGGCTGCTTGTGCTGGACCGCCGAACAGGCAAGATTGAACACCGCCAATTCCCCAATATCGTCGCCTATTTTAGACCCGGCGACGTTTTAGTTTTGAACGATACCCGGGTTATTCCGGCAAGATTATATGGGCGAAGAAAGGATTCGGGTGGAAAAATCGAAGTTGTACTAGTAAAGAGGCTTTCAACTTCGGAATGGGAAGTATTGGTTAAGCCGGGTAAGCGAGCCAGAATAGGAACTGAGATAATTTTCGGTGAGGGAGAGTTGGAAGCCAAAATTTTGGACAGGACCGAAGTAGGAGGAAGAATATTAAAATTTTTCTACGGTGGGATTTTTGAGGAGATCCTTGATAAATTGGGTACGATGCCTCTTCCCCCATATATTAAAGAGCAGTTGAAAGATAAGGAAAGGTATCAAACGGTTTACAGCCGGGTTGAAGGGTCAAGTGCAGCTCCTACTGCAGGACTTCATTTTACACCTGAGCTCCTTTCTTTGATTGAGGAAAGTGGAATAGAGATTGTCAAACTTCTTCTCCATGTCGGTTTAGGTACTTTTCGTCCTGTTACTGCAAATAACGTTGAGGACCATGTTATGCATTCAGAATATTACGAGGTTAATGAAGAAACAGCTGAAAGAATCAACAATGCCAGAAAGAAGGGGGGGAGAGTAATAGCGGTCGGCACAACAACGGTGCGGACTTTGGAGACGGTGGCCCAACGGGGAGAGGTCTCTCCCGGAAAGGGTTGGACAGATATTTTTATTTATCCCGGCTACCAGTTTAAAGTTGTTGACGTCCTGGTTACAAATTTTCACCTTCCAAAATCCACTCTGTTGATGCTGGTTAGTGCTTTTGCAGGGGTGGAAAATATTAAAAATGCCTATAAAACAGCGGTAGAAAACCGGTACCGTTTTTTCAGCTTCGGGGATGCAATGCTTATTATCTGATTTTCCATTTGTATAAAAGGGCAATGGTAAAGAGAGATTATTAAGGAGGGTTATTCCCTGTATAATGACACTAAAATTTGAGATTGTTAAGGAACATAAAAATGGATTGACCAGGGCGGGAATAATTCAAACAGCGCACGGCTACATAGAGACTCCTGTATTTATGCCTGTAGGCACTCAGGCAACAGTAAAAACTATGACACCGGAGGAGTTAAAAAGTGTTGGTTCCCAGATAATCCTGAGCAACACTTACCATCTTTACTTAAGGCCGGGTCATGAACTGATTGCTGAAGCTGGAGGGCTGCACAAATTTATGAACTGGCCGGGGCCAATTCTAACTGACAGCGGGGGTTTTCAGGTTTTTAGTCTTGGTGATTTGCGAAAAATAGAGGATGGAGGTGCTTCTTTCAGGTCACATATCGATGGTTCTCTGCATTTTATTTCTCCGGAAAAGGCCATGGAAATACAAAGGTCCTTAGGGTCAGACATAGCAATGACATTTGATGAGTGTACAGCTTATCCCTGTTCCGAGCAGGAAGCTGCTGAGGCAGTTCGCAGGACAACTCTTTGGGCAGAGCGGTGTGCTCAGGTTGAAATGCAGGAGCACCAGAGTGTTTTCGGAATAATTCAGGGAAACGTTTACAGGCATTTAAGAGAGAAAAGTGCCAGGGAAATCATTTCATTGGATTTTCCCGGATATGCAGTTGGGGGGTTAAGCGTAGGAGAACCAAAAGATTTAATGTACCAGGTACTTGATTATACAGTGCCTTTAATGCCGCGGGAAAAACCCAGGTATTTAATGGGAGTTGGTTCCCCGGATTGTCTTGTAGAAGGGATCAGGAGAGGCATTGATATGTTTGACTGCGTCTTGCAAACGAGAATAGCCAGGAACGGTACTGTTTTCACTTCCGCGGGGCGGATTACTGTAAGAAACGCAGAATACCGCCGTGACTTTTCGCCTTTGGATAGAAAATGTTCTTGTTACACCTGCCGGAATTATTCCAGGGCTTACATAAGACACCTGCTGAACGTTAACGAAGTCCTTGGAATCCGGTTAACTACCATTCATAACTTGCATTTTACAATATCTCTGGTAAAAGAACTGAGATCAGCTATAATTGAAGGTTGTTTTGAAGAGAAGGCAGAGGAAATCAAAGGTGTTTATGATAAAAGAGAATAATAGAAAGTTTGTGTAGACGAAAATATTTGCTTTGTAAGAGAAAGAGGAGGTTTTACTAAATGGATACTTCAGGTTTTTTCCTATATTTACTTCTTTTTATAGGTATCTTTTACTTTCTGCTGTATAGACCTCAACAGAAGCACAAAAAACAAAGACAGGAATTAATGGATTCTCTGCGGGTTGGTAAGGATATTGTTACTATTGGGGGAATTCACGGGGAAATCGTTAGGATTAATAAGGATACTGTAATTCTGAAAATCGCGGAAAACGTGGAAATTGAAATTCAAAAAACGGCAGTTGGTTTTATCAAAGATGAAGAATTAGATGATGACGATGATGAAGATGATTACGATGAAAAAGAAGATTACGACGAAGAAGATATCTCTTCTGATACAGAAGAAAAGTAGGTTTTGGAAATCAAATTGCCTTAATGTTGTAGTAATGGTGCCTGCAATGGTGTCGTTACTTTTTTTTTCAACGCTGTACTATTTAGTAGGGGGATGAAGTTTTGATTACTCTTGAAGATGTCAAAAAAAACAAAGAAGTTGATACCTACATACGTAAAGGGGACGAATATTTAAGTGCAATGGGGTTTACCGAGCACAGCTACCGGCACTTGGATTTAGTATCCAATATTTCTGGCAATGTGCTTAAACACTTGGGGTATAATGAAAGGGACGTTGAACTGGCTTCTATTGCAGGTTACCTCCATGATATAGGCAATGTAGTAGGCAGACATGACCACGGCACGGCAGGAGCGGTTATAGCGTTTAATATATTGTCCAAGATGGGAGCTGACCCTGAAGAAATTGCAGCGATTGTATCAGCAATAGGAAACCATGAAGAGGAATATGGTCACCCTGTCAGCAGCATTTCAGCTGCTTTAATCCTGGGGGACAAATCTGATGTTCACCGGTCCAGAGTGCGAAATACGGAAATAGCAACCTTCGATATTCATGACCGGGTCAATTATGCTGTACAGCATTCTTTTTTACGAGTGGATGAAGAACAAAAGGCCATAATTCTTGAACTTGAAATAGATCCGGAAATCAGCGGTATCATGGAGTACTTTGAAATTTTTTTGGTCCGCATGGTAATGTGCAGGAGGGCGGCAGCCTTTCTTGGAAGGAATTTCTGGCTGATGGTAAATGGAGCCAAGCTTTTATAAGTGAGGTTCTGGAATTACCAAGGTTACCAGTATATTTTGGCAGGTGGAAATTTCCATTTTTTCGTGGTTAATTGACAGTCTAAATTTGGAGGTTTATAATTATTGGGTATTCCGTGTTTGTTGGGCTAAGGAGGAACTGGTATGCGATGGGTTAAAATTCTAGCGGTTGTATTGATTCTTGCCGTTGCTGGAGGCTTGGCTGTTAATCCCATTTTGGAAAACCTGAAATTGGGTCTTGACCTTCAGGGTGGGGTCCATGTGGTTCTTTTAGCTGATGACCCTAGGGACGGTGAGGTTTCAAAAAAGGATATGGAACAATTAACAGCTGTTATGAGGGAACGTGTTGACGAGCTGGGTGTGGGTGAGACAGTTATTCAGCCTGAAGGAAGAGACAGGCTTATTATTGAGTTGCCAGGTGTACAAGATCCGGAACAAGCGGTAGAAGCTATTGGGAGGACTGCCTATCTGGAGTTCAAAACTTCAGATGGAGAGACAATTCTTACAGGTCAGGATTTGAAAGATGCACAAGGCGCTCTGAACCCAACAACACAGGAACCTTTGATTAACCTTGAGTTTAACAGGGAGGGTTCAAAGGTATTTGCTGAGGTTACCCAGCGGCTTACTGACGAATACCGTCGGGACGATCCCCGTAGATCTATCGGTATTTACCTGGACGATAAGCTCCTCACAAATCCCATGGTAAATGAAGCCATTCCTAATGGACAAGCCCAGATTTCAGGAGGCTTTGCAAGTCTTGATGAGGCTGCAAACCTTGCGGCCTTGCTGCGTGCCGGAGCTTTGCCCGTTAATGTAGAGATTATCGAAAAGAGAACTGTTGGACCAACCCTGGGCATTGATTCTCTGGAAAAGAGCAAACAGGCCATAATTTGGGGGCTATTAGGTATTATGGTTTTTATGGTGATACTTTACCGGGTTCCTGGTTTAATTGCTGATTTTGCTTTAGGGGTTTATGCTTTACTGGTTGTTGGTGTTATGGTGGGAATAAATGCGGTACTTACCTTGCCGGGAATAGCGGGTCTGCTGCTATCGGTGGGTATGGCAGTTGACTGTAATATAATTATTTTCGAAAGAATCAGGGAAGAAATACGGCTAGGCAAGACTATCAGGGCGTCCGTTGATGCAGGTTTTAACAGAGCTATTAGGACTGTCATGGACGCAAATATCACTACTTTGATAGCTGCTGCAGTTCTTTACCAGTTTGGAACGGGTCCTGTTCGTGGGTTTGCAGTAACCCTGAGTATCGGTATTTTTGCAAGTATTTTAACAGCCATAATTTTGACCAGGTTCTTACTTAGAGAAGTTGTTGCAACAGGGTCAATTCGCAGTCCTAAGTTGTTCGGAGCATAGGGGGGCAGGAAATGGATTTTGCGGGAAAATGGAAGATTTGGTTTGCAATCTCACTAATAGTCATTGGCGCAGGTCTGGTATCTCTATTGGTCAATGGCGGGTTAAACTTGAGCATCGATTTTACCGGCGGCAATTTACTTGAGGTGCAGTTTTCTGAGTCTGTTTCCTCCGGTGAAGTTAGAGATGTATTGAGAAAATTTGACCTGGAGAAAAGCCCTGTCCAAAGCTCAGGTGACAACAGGTACATTATAAGAACGGGGACTCTCAGCGAGGAAGAGAGTACCAAGATTCTTGACACTATGGAAAAGGATCTAGGAAGTATCAATATCCTGCGTAATGAAAAAGTGGATGCTATTATTGGCGGTGAGTTAACAAGAGACGGGATTATTGCTTTGGTATTGGCTTCCCTTCTAATAGTTGCTTATATAACCTGGAGGTTTGAGTTCAATTTTGCTATTGCTGGGATAATAGGACTGCTGCATGATGTTATGGTTATGACAAGCTTCATGGCTATATTCCGCCTGGAAGTTGACATCACTTTTATTGCTGCAGTTTTAACAATTATTGGGTACTCCATAAATGATACTATAGTTGTCTTTGACAGAATACGTGAAAATATACATTCACGCAAGTATAAAGAATTAGCCGCCCTTGTTAATGACAGTGTTATGCAGACTCTGAGGAGGACAATTTTTACTACTGCATCAACCTTGCTGGTTCTTTTTGCACTAATTTTCCTTGGTGGTGACACTACAAGGATTTTTGCTACTGCTCTGACCGTTGGCTGTATTACCGGTGTATATTCCACGATATTTATTGCTAGCCCCATATGGATGCTGATGAAGCAGAGGCGGTCACCACAAAGACATCTAAAAGCGGAGAAAGCCGGATAGTTTCCGGAAAATTATTATGAGTAGCAACCCCAAAGGGAGAAAAGGTGTCTCTTTCTCCTTTGGGGTTTTTTATACCTTCAGGAGGAAGGAATTTCTTTTGTTTTAGGGAAACTGTATTAGAGATATGGAGGTCAAGATAAGATCCTTTGAGGTGGGCATATGGTTAATTTAATTTTGGTAGTCTCTCTTGTTTTCGCATTAATCGTAGCGATTTTTGCAGTTCAAAATAATATTCCTGTAAATATTTCTTTCTTAGGCTGGAAATATACGGAAATATCTCTGGTATTAATCATCATTGGTTCTGCTGTTGCCGGAGCGGTTACTGTTTTTTGTTTGGGTCTCCTTAATCAGTTCCGGTTCAAAAGGGAGATTCGCCATCTCAGGGTGCAAAATGGAAAGCTGAGTTCCCGAATTAAAGAATTGGAAGATAATTTGGCTAAAAAGGTACCGGCAGAGGAGCCGGATAATAATGCTGACTCTACAGAGAACAAATAAAGAATAAAAAATATTTAATTTGCGGCTTCTGGCTGAGCTTGAAGTCGCTTTATTTGTCAAGGGGTGAATTAGAGCATGGGGGGTACGGAATACTGGACTGTAAAAAAACGAAATTGGGAAACTGTCAGCTCTTTAGTAAAAAGTCTCGATATTTCCCCTTTAGCAGCACAACTCTTAGTCAACCGGGGGATAGAAACTCCGGAGGCTGCCGCCACTTTTTTTGACACTCCCCTGGAAAGTTTAATTTCATTGGTCAGTATTCCCGGGTGTCAAGAAGCTGCTTCACTTATCAGGGAAAGTATCGCCAGGGAGGAAAAGATTGTTATCTTTGGCGACTACGATGCTGACGGTGTCACGGCCACAGCCTTGATGGTGAAAGGGCTCAGGGCAGAGGGTGCAAGAGTTGATTACTACGTTCCGGACAGATTTTCAGAAGGGTATGATTTGAACGAAGACTTTGTCCGTTGGGCTTCAGATAAGGGATACAGGTTGTTGATTACTGTTGATTGCGGAATAAAGGCTTTTGACTGTGTGAATTTGGCTAAAGAAACAGGGATGAAAATTGTGGTGTCTGACCACCATGAGCCCTTTGACACTGTCCCAAAGGCTAACGCAGTAATAAACCCTAAATTGAATGACGATTTCTTTGTTAAGGACCTGGCTGGAGTGGGGGTTGCCTTGGCATTAATCTGCACTCTTTGGAGTGGGGAAGAAACGGGATTCAGGGGCGGAATTTTTCAGGAACTGCTGGAACTTGCTGCTATTGGTACTGTTGCAGATTCTGTTCCTCTTGTTGGCTGTAACAGGACTATTGTCAGGCACGGGCTTAAGGGACTTGGTGAAACCGCTAATATTGGATTAGCGGCGCTTTTTGAGGTTGAGGGGCTTAAGAATAAGAAGGATTTTGATGTTGCTGACATCAGCTTCAAAATTGCTCCCTGCATAAATGCGGTTGGAAGAATTGGGGATGCAGGGGATGCTGTTGAACTCTTAATTTCGGATTCACTCCAGCAGGCATGGGAAATGGCCAAAAAACTGCACAGGGAAAATGCTGTCAGGCAGAATTTGGATGGAGCAGTTTTTTTGGAGGTATTGGAGATAATCGAAAAGGAGATTGACCTGGAAAGGGAAAAAGTGATTGTTCTTGCCTCAGATAACTGGCATCCAGGGGTAATAGGTATTACGGCTGCAAGGCTTGTCCAACGTTTAAATATGCCGGTTATTTTGATTTCTTTAGAGAACGGTATAGGTAAAGGTTCGGGAAGAAGTCTGGGCAGTTTTAATCTAAATGAAGCTTTTGAGTTCTGCAGTGAATTTTTAATTAAATACGGAGGGCACAGGTTGGCTGGCGGTTTCTTAATAGGGGCAGAAGATATCCCCACTTTTCGAAAAATGATTAACGATTATGCCCTGACCTGTTCCGAAAATCGTTTGTGTTTGGGAGAAGTGGACAGTGAAGTTTTTTTGGAGGATATAGATTTTAGGCTAATTGAAGAAATGGATGCCTTTAAACCCTTTGGGCCGGGCAATCCTGTTCCGCTTTTTGTGTGCAGAAATGTACATATTGAAAACGCCAGGCTTGTAGGAAAAAAAAATGAGCATCTTAAAATTACTGTCAGCGCGGGAGAAAGTGAAGTTGAGTGTATTGGTTTCAAAATGGGGGAGAAAGCGTCTTTTTTGAAAAAGGGTGACTATGTGGATATTGTTTTTTCTCCTCAGATGAACACTTGGAATGGTACCACAAAACTTCAATACCTGCTTTCTGATATAACACTATGCAGGAGGGTATCAGCAAAAAGGATTGAAAAAATTACCAATATTTGTAATGCTGCCATGCTCCTCAAGGAGGAAGAGTTGGATCTCCAAAAGCACGTGAAAGGTCTGAAAAATGGTGGTCGAATGGGATATCTGAATATAGATGCAGATGGAAAAGTCTTAACGGTTCTCCCTTATCTGAGAGAAGCAGGTATGGCTGTGATATTTCTTTTTCCGCTGCAGAGTATGGCAGCAGATTTCGAGAGGTCCGTACTGGAGGTATACCCCCACCTGCGGTTACTTAGGATAGATTGTATAACTTCCAATGAAATTATTGAAAGAGCTGCCGGTCTTTTTGCAAATGGCAGTCTGGATCTGCTGGTTACTTCTCTTGGTACCTGGCTGAAGAATAAAAATTTGGTGACAGCTTTTGAAGGTAGAAATGCCTGTATGTGTATCAATATAGGGCATTGGGGAAAAATGTATCCCGGGGAAAATTATATTTACGAAGTCGCACTGGTTTTGTCTCAGTGGGAAAAGTCGGTTTTGTTCCTGGGGTCCGGGGAGCATTTTTTGGATGAAAAATTATGCTCAAAACTTGGTATTAAGGAAGTGTTGGGAGAAATAAGAAAAAGCGATAATCAGCTGTTTTTTCCGACTTCTAATGATAAGTTGGCATTATTAGGTGACATTTGTTCCCGTTTTGAAAAAAATCTTGTTTTCGTCAACACTGGCCGGGAAGCTGTTGCTGTGAGCCGGGAAATACGGAAAATATATAATGACCGCCCATATGTCGTAAGAAGTTATTACGGAGACATGGTATCCAGCCAGAAAGATCTCCTGGTAGAGGACTTTAACTATGGATTTGCTGGTGTTTTAGTTGCTTCACGAAGTTTTGAGCCCTACAGAATAAAACATACATGTTCCCTTGTTGTTAATTCCTTCCCTTTCAATATTTTTGACTTTAACAGGTTTCTTATTGCCCCCTGGGTTTACCTTATATATAATAACGCTGATTTGGGAAAATCCTCTGCTTACGTGCGGTCACTGTGTCCTGATGAGGATTTAATCCAATATGTCGCCAATAATGTTAAATGCTCGGGAAACGTTTCTGCAAATGAGTTGTTTAAAAGGCTTTCAAGGGGACTTCAGGGGAACAGGTCTGTAAGCAGGAGGGCTTTAGCAATTATTCTGTCAATTTTTTTTGATACGTCCCTTGTGAACTCCGGCTGGGGAGATATTGAAATTGAAACTGTGAAAAGTTCATGGAGGTATACCGAAGCATTGAAAGAAGTTGAATTTTTTGAGCTTCTGATAGAAAATCTAGATGTGGGGTTGCTTGAAGCGGCAGCTGAGCTAGAAAATGTTGATAGTGGAGAAACGGATTGATGTTCTATGGATATAAATACCGTTATTAATCAGGTAAAGTCCTACAATCAAAAAGCAGATACTGCAATTATAGAAAAAGCCTATGATTACGCTGTCCAAGCTCATAAAGGGCAGCTGCGTCTGTCGGGAGAGGCCTTTATTAACCATCCCTTAAATGTTGCGGCTATTCTTGCTGAACTTGAACTGGACGTTCTTACAATTGCTGCCGCTATTCTTCACGATGTTGTAGAAGACACGTCAGTCTCTTTGGAGGATATCAGGTCAATTTTTGGTGATGAGATAGCTCTGCTGGTTGATGGGGTTACAAAGCTCAGCAGGATTGAATACACCTCCAAAGAAGAACAGCAGGTGGAAAACCTTAGAAAAATGTTTCTGGCCATGTCCAAGGATATTCGAGTTCTGATCATTAAATTGGCGGACCGGCTGCATAATATGCGAACTCTGTCGCACCAACCAAAAAACAAACAAAAAGAAATAGCCAGAGAGACCCTGGAGATTTATGCTCCCCTTGCTCATCGTTTAGGTATTTTTCGAATTAAGTGGGAATTGGAAGACTGGTCTTTAAGGTATCTCAAACCGGACACTTATTATGACCTGGTTAAAAAAATATCCATGCGGCGAAATGAGCGGGAAGAATATATCAATGAAGTAATCGTCATCCTCAAAGAAGAGTTTGAAAAGGTGGGACTAACGGCCGATATCAGCGGCAGGCCTAAACATTTTTACAGCATCTACAATAAAATGGTCAAACAAGACAAAACCATAAATGAGATTTATGACTTGATTGCTGTGCGCGTCATTGTAAATACTATTAAGGATTGTTACAGTGTTTTGGGGATAGTCCATGCTTTGTGGACGCCTATTCCCGGCCGTTTTAAGGACTACATTGCCATGCCAAAACCCAATATGTACCAATCCCTCCATACTACAGTCATCGGACCCCGGGGAGATCCCTTTGAAATTCAGATAAGGACATGGGAAATGCACCGTATTTCCGAATACGGAATTGCCGCCCATTGGAAATACAAGAATCATGTTGAAGGCGACAGACAATTTGAAAAAAAGCTTGCCTGGCTCCGCCAGCTGCTGGAATGGCAGAGGGATATGCCTGATGCCAGGGAGTTTATGGAGTCATTAAAGGTTGATTTTTTTTCCGACCGTGTCTACGTTTTTACACCTAAAGGGGATGTTGTAGAGCTGCC
>LFRM01347602.1_pt3 | contig 11442 bp, 8 predicted proteins | sample 618341 | NCBI WGS metagenome assembly LFRM01 (sample SAMN03654438, study PRJNA283298) | anaerobic digester metagenome | isolation source: pool of bioreactors CSTR01a, CSTR02a, and CSTR03a thermophilic anaerobic... | place: Denmark: Kgs. Lyngby | collected 2014-05-21
CTCTTATTATTTTATTTACCAATTTGACTGACTCTTTTAACACCAGATCTCCAGCCAAATGACCTTGTTTATCATTAATACTCTTAAAATAGTCTATATCATAGAGAATAATAGAAAAGTTCGTTTCGTATCTTCTTTTTCTTTCGATCTCTTCTTCAATAAAGTCATACAGCTTATATCTATTATATGCATTCGTAAGCTTGTCCAGATAGCTTATTTTTTCCAACTTATCTTGTATTCTAGCAAATACTAATATGCCTATTAGTATGATTAGCCACAATACAAATATTAAAATAGTTTTAACAACCATTCCTTTTAATAAAACTGCTCCCTCAACATCTTCATTATAGAATTCTATATATCCAACTTGCTCTCCCGCAACATTTTCTATCTCTAAGAATACCAAAGAGTAAGTTTTATTATTGGTTTTAAAATTTACTATAAAGGTTTCACCTTTTTTTATCAATTCATTGATTTCTTTTAGTTTATCTGAATCCTTATTCACAGCACTTATAACGTCATAGTATCTACCCGTATTGTCAATATATTCTGAGCAAGCTTTGTCGTAATAGTACAAATCAGAAACTCTGCTTTCTTCATAGTTTTCACTAATTAATTCTTGAAACACTTTCTCGTCTACGACAGATTTTTTAATAATAAAAAGACTAGGTGTCTCAAATTTTTTATCCATCAATTGGATAACTGTTACAAAAGAAATACTAGTCTCGACGCAACCTATGTGCTGGCCACCAGTAAAAAGAGGTCTCTCAAACCTGTAGGCATTAAATATTTTACCTTCTTCAAATCCTTCTACATATATCTTTTTGCTATTTGCAATGTTTACTGTTTCCCTAACATCTGTTAAGTCGTCTCCATATTTACTCGGATGATGAAATCTATAGAAACTTGTATTGTCTGCTAATACAAAATGAAATTGCCTAAAGTGATTTTCCGTCATATTTTCGTAAGTATCTTCTAATATGTTTGCTAATTCTAATCTTAATTCGTTTTTTCTATTCTCATCAGCCGTATTTGCTTCTTTCATTATATCAAGAACGTCTTCTTGCTTGATAATTTCGTCATAGTACGTCTTAGAAAGCATTCTATACCCCTCTAAAAGTATGCCATATGACGATTCATAACGTTTAATAGTTTCGTTATTGTTGTTTTCTCTAGCATTATTATAATCATCAACAAGATAATATTCTAAAGAGCCAAGCATTAGTGTAACTAATATTATTATTACTATTCGCCTTATTCTTTTTTCGCTATTTTTTAATCGTCTCATGTTTATCCCTTTTTTAAGTGATTTTTAATAAAAATAATTATACCACACTACCAAAATTTTTACTAACAATAAAGGCATTATTTAAAGACCATATGACAACATTTATTTTAATAAGTTAGCTGAATTAGCTACACTTTATAGTCTACTCTTAATATGTTTCGAGCCATTATTTTTCCTTTTTCACTATTTCATCTAATTCCTTAATCAGCTCTAAGTTTTCTTTCTCACTGCCAATTGATATTCTGTAATATCCACTTAACCACGTCTCCGACAAGTCTCCTATTAAGATTTCTTTATTCTTTAGCTTTAGGGCAAGGTCATTAACTTCTGTATTTACTAAAAGATAATTTGCATAGCTCTCGTAAACATTAAATCCTAATTTTTCAAGTTCTTTTTTAAGTATTATTTTTTCTTCACTTGTCTTCTCTACAGCATTTAGCATGTATTTTTTACTTTTAAGAGCACTGATGCTAAGCTCTGCTGCAGGTCTGTTAATGTCTACAGATTTATCCAAATTTTGATAAACTGCGTTTCCTGCCATCATATAACTTACCTTAAGTCCTGCAAGTCCAAATGCCTTATTTAAAGTTCTTGTTATGCAAAGATTCTTATGGTCTTTCACCATATCAGCGAAAGTCTCATCGGAATATTCAAAGCCGGCCTCATCAATTATTACTATATTATTCATTAACAATTTTTCAAGTTCGTTTCTGCTAATCATAAGTTTTCCGGTAGGATTATTGGGATTATCAATTACAACTATGCTATCTTTAATGCTCAAGTTTTCCCAATCAACCATAAATTCAGGCGGTTTTAGCTGAATCCTACTGATTTTCATCTTTAGGCTCTTTGCAAGAGCTGTAAATCTATAAAAATTAGGATTCAGTATGACAAGTCTTCTATTTGTGTTTTTAAGTAGGATCTTTTGTATAAGATGATCGGTGCCTGGTCCAACTACAATCTGATTCTCTACGCAACCTGTATATACTGCAAGCTCTTTTATCAATTTTTCAAGTTCCTTATAGCCCATGTATCTGTTTAAATCTTCAGCTTTTTCTTCCACATGCCTATATGGATTTTCGTTAGCACTTAAATCTATCAACATACTACCTCCATCATTATTTCTTCATTGTAGTCAATAATAACATTTAGATTACCTTCTATAGTTTTATCAACTTCATAATCTCCCGAATCAATGCGTAAACATTCAAGGCTTCCAACTTTATCTATAGTGCTCACTATTATCAGGTTATCTTTTCCAACTTTTTTTAAAACCTCAGATGATATTTGTCTGCTCCCCCTTCCAAAAATAAATCCGTTTCCACCTATCGGCGTGACTATTATCTTCGCCTTCTTATATTTGTCAATTAGTTTTAATATTTCTTTCTCGCCTATATCAATACCAACTAATTCATTTTTAAACAAAGCATCTACACCTAATAGAGTTTTAGAAACACCTAAACCATCTGTAATTGCTTTCACCGTTGTTCCTGGGCCTAGTATGTATAGACAATCGTCTTCGATGTTTTCTATTATATATTTAGCCACTCCCTTCTTTTTGTCTACTGCGCTTCCACTAACATTCGATGCAGATTTCTTTCCCTGAAGCAATTTCTCTATATTCGGTACTAATACTGTTCCATAATATTTAGCGTCTAAGACATTATCTCTAAATGCATCTTCATCAATATCAAGAACTTCTTTTTCTAAAAAATCGCTCCCAAAAGTATTTATCATTTCAGATGCTGCATTCGCTGAAAAAACAAAAGCAGAACTAAACATCTTGACTCCAGAAGGTATTGCTATTACAGGCACGTTCATACCTACTGCGTCCAATACATCTCTAGCGGTCCCATCTCCTCCTACAAAGATAATAGCTTCTACTTTTTTATCAACCAAAAGCTTAGCTATTCTCTTAGTGTCTTCTCTACTAGTTTCTTTATCAATCTCACCTATAACTTCATATTCAAAATCGAACTTCTTTAAATAGTTTTCTCCCATTGCACCAGGAGCACTTATGAAATAAAGATCTTTTCGTTTTACTAATTTTAATACACCCTCTATCCTTGTAGATGTTATTGGCTCCGCACCAAGCTCTACAGCTCTTTTGTACATTTCACCATCGGTACCTTTTAGACCAACTTTTCCGCCCATGCCTGCTATGGGATTTACTATTAGGCCAACTTTAACCATTTTTTCTCCTCTACTTTGAATTCCATTGGTTTGTAATTAAAATGTCTTCACTTATATTATACTATCTTAAGAATTTATTACAAGAATTATGTTAGCCGCATTTAACTAGCCGCAACAACTTGTTTATAATCATCATTTTAGTTATGATAAATCAATGGTATACAATATGATTTACATTAATTGTTCTGTTATGATATAATTGTATGAGTGCAAAAAGTGAGGGATGGAAGAGCTATGTATAATATAATCGATATTAACTATACTGTATCTGAGCAGCTTAATGATGGTCTGATTTATATTAATAAAGATCGGAAATATGAGCTATTCAACAAAAGAGCAAGAGAGATAACTGGCCTTTCTATGGCAAACTTGACGTCTCATCCTGGAGGTCACATTGAAAAGGGAGACATAGTAGTAATAACCGATAACAGGCTTGGCGAAGATGATGGTAATCTTACACTGGAAGATTTGAGTAAGCTAAATATAAATGATAAGAACATTGAAAATAATAGTGCTATACTCGCTATCGGTGTTTATGAAAATAAGCACTTAAAACCAGTATATAAATATTCAAAGGACACTAATTTAACCGATTCTTTTATCTTAAAAGAGAATTATTTGGGTTTTGACATAACAGCAGCTATAAACTATGAAGATCACCTATTAAGTATAACTGTTAATGATATTACGTATAGCATGTATTTTTACAACACTATTGGGCATATAGTTGTCATTGACAGTAAAACTGGTAAAATTAAATTTTTCCAAAATATTGGTTACACCATTAGGAATGAATCTATCCGTGATATATTACACGGCAAAGAGTACTCAGCAAAAGGCGTTTCAACCGATGTCAATGTTATAGGTAAGAGCATAGAATATGTAATAGAAGCTAATGCACTTACGGATACAATTGACATAGCCCTAAACAATATAAATTTCTCTATTATGAGCAAGGTTTATGAGATCAACAAGCGCCCCGTTCTGTGCTCAATAAAAACCATTACTATAGATAATTGCATTGAGGGTGTACTACTAAACATCGATGACCTATCTAACATGGATAAACTTCTCAACGATAGAAATGTCATTATTGAAAATATCGAAAAGTCTGTTAGTTATATGAATAAGTTTTATTCCAATCTTCCCACGGGATCTTTCGAAGAATTTGTAGGCAACAGCCCCGCTATGCTAAAGGTAAAACACCTGGCATACAGGGCCTCTAAAATGAAATTTAATATTCTCTTAACAGGTGAGAGCGGTACTGGTAAATCTCAACTCGCTTATGAAATTCACAAGCTTGCTATGCCAAACAAGCCCTTTGTAGAAGTCAATTGTAGTTCAATCGCACCATCACTCTTTGAAAGTGAACTTTTCGGGTATGTCGGCGGAGCTTTTACGGGTGCATCGTCTAAAGGTAAAATCGGGTACTTTGAAAAAGCTAATGGAGGCACACTATTTTTAGATGAAATTGGCGAACTGCCACCAGAGCTTCAAGTAAAGCTTTTATACGTAATTCAAAAAAAGGTAATATACAAAGTGGGATCAACCGACCCCACTCCTATAGATGTTCGAATTATAACTGCTACTCATCAAGACCTCGAGAAAAAGATTAAGGATGGGAGTTTTAGGCAAGACCTTTATTATAGGTTAAATGTCTTTCCTGTAGAAATTCCACCACTACGAAGCCGGAAAAGTGATTTTTATTTATTAATGAATAAGCTCATGGAACGAATCTGTGAAAGCTATAGCATCGAGCCTAAAGTGTTTTCTGGAGAAGCTTTAAACAAGATTACCCACTATTCTTGGCCGGGTAATGTGCGTGAACTCGAAAATATAATATCCAGATGTATTGCACTTTGTGAAACCAAAACAATTTATGCAGATTATATAATGTTACCAAAAGAAGATGACCATTTAAACTTGCATCAACAACTTGCTGCCAAGGAAAAGGAAATCATTGTCGACACTCTTAAAATGTTTGATGGTAACAAGAAAAGGACTTATGAGTTTTTAGACCTATCTAAGACCGTGTTTTATAAGAAACTAAACGATTATAACGTCAGAACGAGCAGCTAGAAAATCGGATAATCATTACAACAACTACGTTCCTGTTGTGTTTTTTCTTTACGCCATGGGTAGTTTTAGGGTTTCACATGCATGCGCAAAGAATCGACATCCTTCCTTCTTAAGTAAAGAAGCTTGGTGCAAACACACCAAGCTTCTTATTATTATTTAGTATTGATTATTAAGCTACTATTTCTCCACTTTCTACCTTTTTCTTTAACCAATCTTTTCCTTCTATCAGCCTAGTTACCATCATAGATGCTACTGCATCACCAGAAGCATTAACCATAGTTGCAGGAGGATCTACTAAAAATCCTATAGCTGCTACAATTGGGAATGCTTCAGGAGGGAATCCGTAAATATTACAAATAAGCATCTCGCCAATCAATCCACCGCCTGGAACCCCAGACATTACAACTCCACCTAATACTGAAATAAGTATCGCCGTTAAGTAAGTTCCCATCCCGGAGAAGTCTTGCCCAAATATACCAAATAAAAATGATATTTTTAGTATAGATGATAAACAAGTACCATCCATATGCATCGTTGCACCAAGAGGTAGTACTATTTCTCTGATATCTTTTTTTACTCCCATTTTCGCTGTGGCAGTAAGGTTTACAGGTAACGTTGCTATTGATGAACATGTAGCTAGAGATGTTACCGCTGGATTAAATATGTTCTTAAAGAACACCTTAGGTCCAATAGCTCCTCCGCCAGCCCAATAGGAATAAGCATAAAAAGCTACAAAGAAGTATATGAAGCAAAGCGGATAGTATATAGCCATAGCTCTCGCATACGATCCTAAAAGTTCCGGTCCATAAGTAGCCACTAAATTTGCAAAATAACAACCTAGTCCTATAGGTGCATAGTACATGATAAGATTAATCATTTTCATAAATACTTGATTAAGCATGTCCAAAGCTTTACTAATTTTGCCTGTTTTGTCAGTAAGCGTTACGCATACTGCAAAGAAAATTGAAAATATAATCAGTGGTAACATATGCGATCTGGATAATATGTCTGCAAAATCAGGTACGGTTAATGCGTTAACCACTGCATCTCCTACTGAAATCTCTTCTAATGTTCCTGCTTCAAATGCAATATTTACACCTTCTGCTGGTGGGAATATTTTTACCACTACCAGTATAAGCACTGATGCTATTAAACCTGTTACTAAGAAAGTAAGTAAAAGATTCTTAAGAATGCTTCCCAACCTCTTTAAATCTGACATGTTGGACACAGCACTAGATACTGATAAGAACACTAGTGGTACTACTGCAGTAAACATTAAGTTGATGAAAATGTCACCAAAAGGTGCAAGGTTTCTTGAAAATTCCGGTGCCGCAAACCCCAATATACTACCTAAGATAATTCCTCCTAGTAATATCATCGGAAATCTGTAGCTTTTTAAAACTTCACTTCTTGATATGTTACTCATAACTTCCTCCTTAAAATAAAATAATTAAATTATAATCTCGCCTATAGCAACAAATTTAGTTGGGCCTGTTAATATCAGCTCCTTCACTTCTCCATTTATATAATCTAAGCTGATCCTTAGCTGGCCTCCGTTCATATCTACGGCTACGTCTTTACCTGAGACTTCTCCTTTTACAGTAAGCGCTGCTACTAAAGAACCTGTGCCTGTACCGCAAGCGTATGTATAGTCTTCTACGCCTCTTTCATAAGTAAGTTCAAGTATATGATCTTTGCCTATAATTTCGTAAAAATTAACATTCGCTCCTTTAGGAAACCCTTCGTAATGTCTTATCTTTCTTCCCAATATTTTTAATTTATCCTTGTCCATGTTTGCTAAATCATTAATAGGTACTGCTACATGAGGTAGACCTGGGCTTCCAAGTTCAACATAGGAAACTTTATACGTATTGCCTTCAATGTATATGTCAACATCAGTTTTCATTGTAGTAACATCGTTTAGCCTAACCTGATATTCAGTTTCATTTATTCGCTTTCCGTATACCATTCCCGCGGTTGTTTCAATCTTTTGTGTGGAACCGGCTAATTTGTTTTCGTAGCCATATCTAGCTATACATCTAGCTCCATTTCCGCACATTTCTCCTAACGAACCATCACTGTTATAGAATCTCATTTTATAATCGCCGCCTTCTGTAGGGTGATCAACAACCATCAGCCCATCAGCTCCTAGTGAGATTCTTCTAGCGCAAAGCTCTTTTGCAATACCGTTTAATTCTTTAATTTGAATTTTTTCTTCTATATTATTTATTATGATAAAGTCGTTTCCGGCTCCATGCATTTTAGTAAATTTCATGAGATTCTCCTTATATCAATTTCTTGGCCATTAATTGGTTACCAATCATATCTTCATAGCTTTGTCCTTTTACTATAAGTTCACTATCTCCATCTTTAACAAGCACAACTGCAGGAATTGGATTTCCATTATATGTAGATGCCATAGAATATCCATAAGCTCCTGTTGAAAAGATTGCAAATATATCACCAGCTTTAGCTGTCTTAGTAATTTTAATGTCTGTTATTAATATATCTCCACTTTCACAGCATTTTCCACAAATCGTAACTTTATCATTCTTTTCTTCGTCAACCTTGTTTGCTACTACGCCGTCGTATTCTGCTTGATAAAGTGCAGGTCTAATGTTATCAGGCATACCTCCGTCAACAGAAACATACTTTCTAACATCTCTGATTTCTTTAATGCTTCCTATAGTATATAAGCTGATACCTGCTTCCGCCACTATGCTTCTTCCTGGCTCTATTACTACAGAAGGCGGAACTACTCCCAACTCATTATAGAAGTCATTTATCATTTCCATCATAGGTTCAATGAAATATGCATATGGTTTTCTTACTTCATCGGTGTACTTAACTCCAAAGCCACCACCAAGGTTTATTTCTTTAATATCATAATCAAATTTTCCTTTAACTTGCTTTATAAGCTCTAAGATTATCCTGGTAGCTTTCAGGTGAGATTCATTATCAAATAACTGAGACCCTACGTGGTAATGGAATCCTAAGAATTCTACCCATTCAGAATCTATTGCATCTTTTATGTGCTTCATAATTACATCTTCATCAAGAGGAATTCCAAATTTCGAGTCCTTCTTTCCTGTTACTATGTAATCATGAGAGCTACTCTTTACACCTGGAGTAATTCTATATAGTATCTTTACTTTTTTATTCTTTTCCTTGCAAACATCTTCAATGATCGATAATTCTTGCAGACCGTCTACTATGATTCTACCTATCCCATACTCTACTGCTAGCTCTATTTCAGCTCTAAGTTTATTATTTCCGTTGAATTCTATCTTTTCAGGTGGATAGCCAGCTTTAATCGCCGTGTATAGTTCTCCTCCTGATACCACATCAATACACATGCCTTCTCTTTTACAGATCTGATAAATCGCCAAGGTGCAAAAAGCTTTTGATGCATAGGCTACTCTAGTGTTAGGATACTTGTTAATAAAACACTCTTTAAGTTGATTGAATCTATTCACTATTTCCGTCTCTGACATAACATATAATGGTGTACCATATTTTTCTACCAACTCAAGCGTATTACAACCATCAAAATGTAGTATTCCTTTTTTGTTTTCAATAATGCTATTCATAAATCTTTTCCTTTCCTTAATCTCTTTGTTAATATTAACTGCAATTACCGTGCCACATCTAAAGACGTTCGCTTTCAATCGAAACTATCTTTATCAGATTTTTTTATGTTCTTTTTTGAGGACCGTTTTCCCGTTTACCGAACTAAATTCTCATTGACTATCTAAGTTTCTTTACCGCTTTTTCAAGCTGTTTCATAGCTTTTTCAAGCACAGGTCTAGGGCAAGCTGCATTTAGTCTCATAAAGCCATTAAGGCTTCTCCCAAAAGAATTACCATCGTTTAATCCTAATCCAGCATCCTCGATCATAAAATTATGCAATTCATCATTATCCATCCCCAATGCCCTACAATCAAGCCACATAAGATACGTAGCATCTGGTCTGTTAGTGATTATTTCAGGTATATATTTTTCGCAATAGCCATTTACGTAGTCAAAATTTCCCGATATATATTCAATAACCTGCTCTAACCATTCGTCACCTTCATTAAATGCTGCTTCCATAGCATTAGAGCTAAATGCATTATTTCTGTGAATATCCATACTCATCCAAAATTTATCGAACTTATTTTTCATTTCTAAATTTGGAAACACCACTGTAGAAGCCTGTAAACCAGCAAGGTTAAAAGTTTTAGTTCCTGAAATCGCTACTATAATATTCTCCGCAATTCCCTTGGAGATAATGGCTGCTGGAACGAATTTTTTATCATGAAAAACCAAATCAGAATGAATTTCATCAGACACGACAACTACGTCATTAGCTATGCATATATCTATCATCCTCTTTAGTTCTTCTTCCGTCCATACTATGCCAAGAGGATTATGCGGGTTGCAAAGTAAAAACAAGTTTGCTTTTTTTGCCTTATCTTCAAAGTCTTCAAAGTCGATGACCCATTTATCGTTTCTTTCTACTATCTTGTTTTCTATAACATTTCTATTTGAAAGTTCTACCATATCATAAAATTCTGAATATACAGGTGTTTGTATGAGGACGTTCTCTCCTTCTTTTGTTAATATTTTTACGGAAGCTGCCAAAGTTTGTACCACGCCTAAGCTAAAGCTTACAAGACTCTTATCTATTTCCCAGTTGTGTTTTCTTTTTTTCCAATCGCATATAGCATCAAAATATGAATCAGGTCTAGAAGTATAACCCCACATACCCTCTTCAGCTCTTTTCTTTACCGAATCGATTATAGGTTGCGCGGTTTTAAAATCCATGTCCGCTATCCAAAGTGGTATCACATCATCTGTGCCAAATTTCTTTTTTCTTTCGTCATATTTAGCCGCCCTGTTCTCTTTTCTATCAATAATTTCATCAAAATTATATTTCACATTAATCTCCTCCTTTATCTCAATACTAAATATATCAAGCAAAATTCATTCCAATTAGCCCAAAGAAAAAGGAACTAATATTTTTAGTCCCATCCATAATCATTATTCTATTATATATTTTAAGAAATTTCCATCTCCCTATTTTCAGTATTCAACACTTGAATTCTGCAATTTGCTCCTTGTTTAGATTCTATTTTATTAAGTAAAACGTCTAGCGCTTCACTCAGCTCATCAATCCTATTTGAATCAACCTGTTCCAAACATATGAATGCATTCTTTGTTTCTTCAGTCAGCATGGTCCTAACGCCCTCACGCCAATTCCAACATCTGCATATTGCACCCTCATCATCTTTATATACTACTTCGCCTTCGTATGGTGGCTCGCTTTTATCGCTTCCGAGCGTGATAAAACTTTCCGTGCCTAGTGCCTTAGTCAATAATATATCGCCCTTTATATTATCTATGTCTTCACCACCACACGGGATTCCATATAGCAGCGATATCGTATTGTAAATATCCACTAAAGGATTAATAGTTCCTAGGTGATTTTCTTTTTCTATTCTTTTTAGAAGCGCTTCAATTGAACATCTAGCGCCTTTTTTTGTCTTAAACTTTCGAAATGCTTCACGCCAACATTTGATTACTTCATTATCACTAAACACTGTTTCAGTTAAGTACTTTTTAGCTGTTTTTTCCGCTTCTCTGATTTCTTTTTCATAAAATGATTCTGTGTTCTCTTCATTATAATTATTATTAATTCCTTCACAAACCACAATGCCTATTTGTAAATCCGGAAACATCTTAAACATTTCATCTGCAATTATAAATTTTTTCATTCTTTTATCACCTACTTATTCTAAAGATGAGTATCTTCATTTATATATTCTATAACAAATAACTTAAAAGTCAAGTCCTTATTAGTGGGTAAATTCCTCGGCTATATTAATTTAAGCAGCAGCCTC
>LFRM01287024.1_pt1 | contig 11441 bp, 10 predicted proteins | sample 618341 | NCBI WGS metagenome assembly LFRM01 (sample SAMN03654438, study PRJNA283298) | anaerobic digester metagenome | isolation source: pool of bioreactors CSTR01a, CSTR02a, and CSTR03a thermophilic anaerobic... | place: Denmark: Kgs. Lyngby | collected 2014-05-21
GCACGAATACGCCGACTTTGACGACGGCCTTATGGAAGTGTCGCTTTGCGACAAAATTATCGAAAGTGCGAAGACACGAAGCTGGATCGCATTGTAAAAAGGAGCATGCCATGATGAAACTCGGTCTTGTCTCGGCCATTTTGCCGGACGATACGTTTGAAGCATTAATCGACTACGTCGCCGATCAGGGGCTTTCATGCGTGGAGGTCTGCTGCTGGCCGGTGGGCAAAGCGATCCGCCGCTACGCGGGGGTGACCCATATCGATGTCGTGAAAGACAAGGACAGACTCGACTACTTTGTCGACTACGCGAAAAAGAAGGGGGTTGAGATCTCCGCTTTGGGTTATTACCCGAATCCCATGGATCCCGATCCTGAGACTCGCGCGGTCGCCGTTGAACATCTGTACCGCCTGATCGAGGCCTCGGCCCGGATGGGCGTCAACATGGTGACCACCTTCATCGGGAAGGACAAGACAAAGACGGTTGAAGAAAATCTTGAACTCTTTGAAGCAATCTGGACGCCGATCATCCGAAAAGCGGAGTCATTGGATGTCAAAATCGCGATTGAAAACTGCCCGATGCTCTACACAAAGGACGAGTGGCCCGGAGGCAATAACCTGGCGTCGACGCCCGCGATCTGGCGTGAGATGTTCCGCCGCATTAAGAGCGATCACTTCGGGTTAAACTACGACCCCTCACATCCTTATCTCATCCAGTCTGACTATATACGCCCTGTCTTTGAGTTCGCGGACAAAATGTTCCATATTCATTTCAAAGACATTCGCATCTACCAAGACAAACTCTACGAGCACGGGATCTTCGCTTATCCCGCCCTTTGGCACAGTCCGAAATTGCCGGGATTGGGAGGCGTCGATTTTGCGGCCTTCTGTTCGGCCTTAAACGACATCGGCTACAAAGGGTACGCCTGTATCGAGGTGGAAGACCGCGCTTATGAGGGCACCCCCGGTGACGTGAAAAAGGGCATTGAACAAAGCATCCGCTACATGCGGACCATTATGGACTAAAGGGAGGCATAGGCTCGACGATGTTGATGTTTTCGGGCATCACGAAAACCTACGGCGATATCAGGGCGCTCGACGATGTGTCCTTTTCGATTCCCAAGGGGGAAGTGACGGGACTGTTGGGGCTGAACGGCGCGGGAAAGTCCACCGCGATGAATCTTATCGCGGGTCTTTTGGCGTCCGATGCGGGCACTATCCGCTTAGGCGGGCTCGATGCCTTTGACGCGCCGATCGAATACCGCAAGAAGATTGGTTTTCTGCCCGAAACACCGCCCCTCTACCTCGATCTTACGGTCGGGGAGTACCTTATGACGGTCGCGCGCCTGAAGCGCCTGCCAAAGCCGCGTGAACGGGAAGTATTGCGCGTCATGGCGTCAACGGGGATTGAGCATGCGAAAAAACGCCTGATCCGCTCACTTTCGAAAGGCTACCGCCAGCGCGTGGGCCTCGCCCAGGCCTTGTTAGGTACCCCCGAACTTCTGATGCTCGATGAACCCACCGTCGGTCTTGATCCGTCGCAAGTCAATGAGTTTCGAAAACTGATCAGGGAGCAGGGAGCTCAACACACCGTGCTTTTCTCCTCCCATATTCTTTCTGAAGTAAATGCCGTCTGTGACCGTGTCCTCGTGCTTCATCGCGGGAAACTGGTGGCCGACACAACGCCCATCGCGCTCGGTGCGTCGGGGCATGAGATTCGAAGGTTTCGCCTTGTGACAGAAGGGGACAAGGAGACGATTCGAGCCCTTATCACCTCGGTCGAAGGGGTGCTTACTGTGGATTACACAGACGGCGCCTTCGTCATCGAAGTTGAGGCTTTTCGCGATGTAGACGTGCGGCGCCGCCTTTTTTGGGAGCTGTCAGCACATGCGCTTCCGATCCTTGAGCTGACGCTTTTGGCCGACAGTCTGGAAGACGCTTTCATAAGGCTTGTCACAGCGGAGGAAGGAAAATGAGCGCCATTTACGAAAAAGAGATGCGCCTTTACTTTGTCACGCCGCAGGGGTATGTATTCCTGGCTGCCTTCTGGTCACTTTCTTCTTATTTCTTTTATCTTTACAATCTACGGGCCGGATCGACCGATTTTCGTGCGCTCTTTGACATGCTCTTCACGATCGTCTTATTCTTGCTGCCGCTTCTCACCATGCGAAGCTTCAGTGAAGAACGGCGGCAGCGCTCGGATGTGTTGAGCCTTACCGCCCCCGTGACAACCGGCGACATCGTCCTCGGAAAATACCTTGCCGCGCTGACGCTCTATGCCGCAGGCATGGCCGTCACTCCTTTGCTTGCCCTTTACACTTCATTTCGGGGGCCGGTCGACGGAGGACTTTTGGCCCTCCACTTTGGCGGCCTTTTCATGTTAGGCGCCGCCCTCATTGCGGTCGGGATCCTGATCTCCTCGCTTACAGAAAGTCAGATCATCGCGGCCGTCTCGACACTTGCCGCAAGCCTTGCGCTGATGCTATTGGACACACTCATACCCTCACTAAGACAGCCCTGGCTAGTCGCCGCCGCGCGCCGCCTTTCCTTTCGCATGAACTTCCAATCCTTCACATTAGGGGTCCTCAACTTCCCCGATGTCTTCTACTTCGCCTCTGTTGCCGTCTTGTTTTTGTTGTTTACGACCCTCGTGCTGGACGGTCGCCGCTGGCATCGAAGACGCGCGCTCGCTTCGCGCGCCCTGAAAGTCGCCGTCCCTGTTTTGGCTGTTCTTTTGTTTTTTAGCTTACAACTGACCGTCACGCGGGCCAGTGAGCATTTGAACTTATCGCGCGATCTGACGGAGACTCGCGCTTTCAAACTCAGCCAAGAGACGAAGGAGGCGCTGACTGAATTGGAAGAAGAAGTCTCCATTTACGTTCTGGCACGCGAAGATTCCTGGCTTTCTCAGTCTGACTACAACGCGCAGGTCGTCTACATCATGAGGGAGATGGCAAAGGCGAATCGCGGCATTATGCTCGAGTTCATCGACTACACGCGTCATCCTGACTTTACGGCCCGCTTCCCCGATGCGGAACCAAAACTCGGGGACATCATCGTGGTCTCGGGGGAACGCTACGAATGGGTGGAGACCGAACAGCTCTTCACCTACGAGCGCCGGGCCGATAACCGACCGGCCATCGCTCAGTCAAAAGCTGAAGCGGTCCTCTTACAGGCGATCGGGCGCGTTCTGCAAAAAGAAGATAAGACAGTTGTCTTCCTGCACGGTCACGGGGAGATGCGCTATGAGGGCTTTGAAAAACTCTTGAAGGAACAAGGCTACCAAGTGCTGCGTATGAATCCGTCCCTGAATGCTCTGCCGGATGACGCGGATATTATTGTCTCGCTTGCCCCCATGATCGATTATGAAGAGGCGCTGATCGAAAGCCTTGATCGCCATCTGAAAGACCGGCCGGCGCGTTCACTGCTTTATTTTGCGGACCTCACCCAACAAGGCATGCCCAACTGGGATCAATACCTTGGTTTTTGGGGCATCTCGGTCGGGGAGGGCAGTGTCTTTGAGACCGATGAATCGCGTGTCTTACAGTACCAGCCCTTTTACCCGATGGCCGATCTGATGGAGATTGAAGGAGTCACGCAGGGGCTTCGCGATGATCGCCCCGTGATTATGCCGCTGTCAAGGCCGCTTTTTACGCACTTTGAATACAAAAACAAATATGCCGTTGGCCCTTACCTGATGTTCGGGCCGAAGGCCGGTGTGAAACCTCAGGATGCCCCCGAAAACTTTGACGCCTCGATGGCGACGATGCAGGGGCCCTTCCCCGCGGCGATTCTGTCAAGCTATGACGCGGACGGAACAGGTCAGCGCGACTTTTTGAAAGATCGCCATCTCATTGTCTTTTCAAGCGTACGCGCGCTCGATGCGATCTTTTTGGAAAGTGGGGCCTTTCGAAACAGCGACGCCATCCTCCAGCTTTTACACGCCGTCACGGGCGGCAAAAATTGGTTGATGCCGGCCGCCAAATCGCTGGGAGGCCATTCGCTACTCATCGGGCGAAGTGCGGCCGACCGTTTCGGGACACTCACAAGTTTCGGTATGCCTTTAATCTGGCTTTTGGTGGGATTTTTGATTTGGCAAAAAAGGAGGCGTGCCGTATGAAGCGTATGAAGACTGATCAAAAGCGCGTCCTTATCCTTTCTATCGCATTGCTTTTGACCCTGCTTTCTTACTTCATGATGGGAGAGTCGGTCGCCCCTGCCGTTGCGGGCGATGAAGGCGTCGTAGTGTACGACTTTTCATCCACCACCTTAATACAGGCGACGATTGAAAACGAACAGGGATCGTACCGAGTGATCCAAGAGGGAGATAGCTATACGATTTCGGCTGTGCCGGAAGCGCTTTTAAACCGTGACTACCTTCTCATGATCCTGTCGGACCTTACGATGCTCGTGGCTGAAGAAAAAATTGAAGACGTATCTGACCTGTCAACCTTTGGATTTGACACACCGGGCGCGGTAATCCGCGCGCAGTATGAGGACGGCACCGAACTTGTGCTTCTGGTCGGGGCGCAAGAGCCGATTTCCGGCGGTTATTATGTGAAGCGAAATGATGAGGCGAGTGTATATCGCTTGCGAAAGGCGCGAAGTGCACGCTTTTTCATGACCGAAGAGCGCTTTGTCAATCTTGTGCTGATCGAGCCGCCCGGCTCGCGCTCGCCCTTGGCGGCCCTGGCGCAACTGACGGTGATAAGGCCGGACGAAACAATTGAAATCTCACGCGTGACAGAAGATCTCCCGGTGCTTATGAAGGCATCTGAGGCCTACGGGGTTGCCTCGCATATGGTGACCGTTCCGGGACTTTATCGGGCCGATGAGACGAGTCTGGTGCGGCTGTCCGATATGCTGCTGGGCCTTTTAGCGGATCAGGCTGTGAGTATTTCGCCGTCTTTGGAAACGCGCGCTTCTTACGGCTTCGATAATCCGTCGATTCGCTTTTTGATCCGACGCGATGACCGCGAGGCGAATGAAGTGATTGAGCTTTTAGTGAATCAGGTGGAAGATCGCTGGTATGCGATGTTGGAAGGTGTCCCGGCCATCTATCGCCTGCCCACACATATCGACTTTGAGGTCGCTCATACCGCGTCCCTGATCTCAAATCGACTTCCGGGGCCGCTACTGCCCGATACAAAGACGCTGTCTGTAATCGGGGGAGAAAGTGCCTTCATCTTCACGCTCGATCATGAGGACGGGCTGGAGGTACGTCTTGAAGACGAGACGATCGACGATGACGCGTTCAGGCGTTTTTACAAGATGCTGGCCTCTGGCTACGGCGATCCTTCGGAGCGTAGCGGAGCGGAGGTTCCCGCTGAACATCCCGCACTTCGTCTGGTCTGGGAACTTTTGGACGGCGAAACAATCGAACTTACCTTCTATTCCAAATCGGTCCAAATGGCTGAGGCTTATCTTGACGGGGAGCCACTGTTTTCTGTGCGCAAGGCTTTTATAAGCGCAGTCTTGGATGCGGCAGGCAAAGTGGTCGCGGGCGAAAGCTTTGAGACAACATGGTAGACAATAATGGGGAAAACGCTTTAAATAGAAAGCGTTAAGATAAATTTATAAGGAGGAATCAATGAAAAAAGCACTAGTCATTCTCTTGGCTGTTCTGATGATCGTTTTGGCCGTGACGGCCTGCGACAGCGGACCGAAACAGCCGGAAGGTGAAAAAGCGTACAAGGTGTCTTCACATAACGCTGTCGTAGAGGGGAACCCCTACCGCGCCGTTTACGAGACACAGATGGGACAGGCGGCGGAGGATGCAAAAGCGGCAGGACGCATCAGCGAGTTTAACTCCTATGTTGCCAACAACGACCCCGCGACCGAGACACAGCAGATCGAACAGGCGATCAATGATGGGGTGGACATCATCATTGTGAACCCCATCGCGGCCAGCGGTCTGGACGCGGTCATCGACAAGGCAGTCGGCAAGGGTATCACCTATGTCAACGCCGACTGTATCTATCCTTCGGACAAGATCGTCAACGTCATTGTTGACCAGGACGAATGGGCACGTATTCAGTCGCAGTTTGTCATTGACACGCTCGGCGCAGGCGCGAAGATCGTGCAGTTTAACGGCCTCGACGGAAACTCTGCCTCTGAGATCAGAAACGACCGTTGGGTAAAGGACCTCACAGCGGCAGGCCTTGAGATTGTGAAAACGCTCGTTCACGGCTGGTCTGACGTAGACGCGAAGACCATGATGAGTGAAGTCATCAACTCGGGACTCGAGTTTGACGGCATTATCAACCAAGAATCAGCCAACGGCATCCTCGACGCCTTTGAAGAGGCGAAGACGGATTACCCGGGCTGCATTACCTCCTCTGAGGAAGTGTCCTGGATCCGCCGCATTGCTGAAGTGAATAAGGACGGGAAAGTCCTGCCCTTCATCGTGGTCGAGAACCCCCCCGGAATCGGCGCAACCGCGCTTGCCGTGGCGATCAACCTGGCCGACGGCCTCGAACTGAAGGACGGGGAGACCGACCTTTACTACAAACCGAGCTGGATCATGACCTATGAGAACATGGCCGAAATGCTCGACTCCATCAAGGACCTGCCCGATTCGACCAGTGTATCATCCTTCATGACGCCTGACGAAGCCAAAGCAGCGTTCTTCAAATAAGTCATAGCGGTATTTTGTGGCATGCCGGGGATCAACAGGTCCCCGGCAGCGCTATCTTTGTCTTGGAGGAGGTCAGACAGGGCAATGTTGGAGATGCGGGGAATCAGTAAGCGCTTCGGTTATGTCCGCGCGCTGAAACAGGCGAATATTACCGTTCAAAAAGCTGAGATTATGGCGCTGCTCGGGGCGAACGGATCCGGCAAATCGACCATGATGAAGGTATTGGGCGGACTTATTCGCGCCGATGAGGGCAGTATATTCTTAAACGGGGAAGAGATCCGTATCGAGCGATCAAATGATGTGCACAAGTATAAAATTGCCATCGGCTTGCAGGACCTCTCGTTGATACCGACCCTGTCGGTCATGGACAACATTCTCCTTGGCATTGAACCGAGAAAAGGATTATTTGTAGACAAAAAAGAAGCGTCCGAACGAATCGGACCGATTCTTTCAAGGCTCGGCATCACTTATGATCCTTCCGTGCTCGTATCCGACCTTGCGCCTTCCGAGCAGAGCATGGTGGAGATCGCCAAGGCCATCGCGCGCGATCCGGATATTCTGGTGCTAGACGAAGTCACCGCTTCGTTGCACTCCCATGAGGTCGATCTGGTCTTTGAAGAGTTAAAGCGCCTGAAAGCACAGGGAAAGGCCATTGTCATTGTCACCCACCGCATGGGGGAGGTGTTCCGTGTCTGCGACCGCTGCACGATCCTAAAAGGTGGCGAGACCGTCGCAGCCGACGCGGTGGAGAACTTCGACTTGGATGACATTATTTTCCATATGACGGGCAGACGCCCTGAGGCTGTCTGCCAGGATGAAGAAGATCAAATACAGATCCATGCCGATAAGGTGCCTGTCATCGAGACGCGCCGGATCACCGTTGTCCCGACCTTGAAAGGCGTGAACTTTCGCGCGTTCCAAGGAGAGATCGTCGGCATTGGAGGCTTGAACGGCCAGGGCCAGTCGGAATTTATCCGCAGTATGCTCGGTGACCTGCCGATTGACGAAGGGGAGATGTTCTACCAGGGTGAAGCTGTCCGATTCCGGATGCCCGTTGAGGCAGTTAATCGGGGGATCGGTTTTATCTCAGGCGATCGGAACCGTGAGTCCATCTTTCCTTTGCGAAGCGTGGGCGAAAACATCTTTGCCGCCGAAGCCACACAAGGTCGCTGGTTTTCCCATTTGTCGCCCAAGACGATTGCGCAATACGCCAAGCGTGTCATTGGTGAATATGACATCGTCGCCGGTTCCACAAAGCATTTGGCTAATTCACTTTCCGGCGGCAATCAACAAAAATTGATTATCGGGCGTTGGCTTTCAATGAAACCCGCGCTTTTATTATTGGACGATCCGACCAAGGGCGTCGATATTCATTCGCGCCGTGAAATCCACCGCATCCTCCGTGACGCTGCCCGCGAAGGCATGTGCGTCGTCTACGCTTCAAGCGATAACGAAGAATTGCTGGAGATTGCGGATCGTATCTACATATTCTATGAGGGGACGTCGTCTCGTGTCTTGTCAGGTGACGACCGAACCGAGGAAAAACTTGTCGCGGCCATGCTCGATGTCCGCGCATCGGCGTGCCCGAAAGGAGAAAACTCATGAAGCGACTGACAAAATTGCGTTTATCTCCGGCGTACAGCGGTTTTCTTCTCATGATGATCAGCCTTTTCGCCTACATCATCCTGAGAGGTCCGGCCGCTTTTTTTAACATCAATAACCTGGCAAGCCTGTTCAAGAACTACACACCTATTATTTTGGTGACAATGGCGCAGGCGTTCTTAATGTTCATGGGCTATATCGACATCTCGATCGGGGCGCAGTTGTCCTTTGCCAACGTCCTTGCGGTCAATCTGCCCACGATGCTGGGTGTCCCGGTCTGGCTCGGCTGGCTTTTGGCGCTTGTTCTCACGATGCTTTTGGCAAGTCTTAACGGGTTGATTATTTCGTATTTGCGTATTCCGGCGCTCCTTGAGAGTTTTGCCATGATTTTTGTCATTCGCGGCATCAACCTGGCCATCCAGCCCAAACCCGGCGGTCATGTCGACCCCGCCATTAACCGGGCTTACGATCGACTGCTGTTTCGTTTTTTGCCGACCAGTGTCGTGATTTTAGCTGTCGCGCTCCTTGTCTGGATGCTCTTAAAACGCACGACCTTGGTAAATCACCTGTTTGCCATCGGCGCTAATGAGCGAAACGCCTACGCTTCGGGAATCAATACGATCCGCACGAAAGTGTTAACCTATGCCATCGCGGGGCTTTTCACCGGTGTGGCCGGGCTTTGTTACACCGCCGCTTATGCGACGGGCAATCCCATCACAGGTGAGATATACGGCCTGCAGAGCATCAGCGCCTGTATCATCGGAGGCGTTCCCATGGCCGGAGGCTTTGGGACCGTATTCAGCGCGCTTTTCGGTATCAGCTTTCAGATCTTCGTAAAAGACAGCGTTGTACAGGTATTTAAGATGCTCCCGGGCGTCTACACGACGTACTGGCACAACTTGTTTACGGACTTCATCATCCTGGTCGGCCTGGTCGCTGCGATCTTCTTTGTCCGCCGTCAGGATAAACACCGTTTGGCCGAAGTGAGCGCCATGCTTGAAAAGAGGGGGAACGACTGATGGAACGTATACGTCATTTTTTCAGGACGCGCCAGATCGCCGTCGCGCTCCTCATCACCGTGTTTTTATTCGTTTTGACAACGCTTATTAACCCGCGCTCTTTAAATGTCAACACGGCGGGCAGCATTCTGGCTCTGACCTCCATGCTCTGTCTGGCCTCAGCGGGGCAGACACTAGTCATCCTGACGGGCGGCATCGACATGTCCACAGGCGACGTCATGTCGATCACGGCCATCCTGACTGTAAGCATCTTGCACAGCGGACTGTCAAGCGGCATAGGGATGCTTGCCGCTTTTGTGACAGCGGTCGCAGTCGGTGCGTTCATCGGTTTTTTAAACGGTTTAGGGGTGGCCGCCGCCGGCTTGCCGCCCATGGTGGTGACGCTTTACATCGCCAATGTCGTGGACAAGTTGCAGTATGTGTTTACGAACGGGACGCCGACGCATACCTCAGTGCCCAACTGGTATAAGCAGCTGATCACAACGCGGTTTTTCAGCGTCCTGCCGTCGATCTTGATTGTCGGCGCACTCGTCTTTGTGTTTGTATTTCTTTTGTTAGGTCGCACGCGTTACGCGCGCCAACTGTACCTCACGGGAAATAACCCCAGGGCGGCATTCCTCACAGGGATCCGCACGCGACGTTTGAAGATTATTACCTATACGATCGCGGGGATACTCAATGGTCTTGCCGGCCTCATCGGGGCGGGAAACACAGGCAACGTTGACTGCGGTACGTTCCGCGATATGACGATTACAACCATTGTGGCGGTGGTGGTCGGCGGCACGCTTTTAGTCGGCGGAAAAGGATCCTTCCAGGGGACGATGGTCGGGGCCCTGCTCATGATTGTCTTATCGAACGGCCTGGCCGTTTTGCAGGTATCCGATTCGATCCGCAACCTGATCATGGGCATCATCCTGATTGCCCTGTTGTCACTTTACAACCGCGAGCGCTCGGTCAGATTGTAAGAGGGGAGCAAGCATGAGTTTACTACGTCTGGGTGTGGATCTTGGAGGCACCAATATAGCCGCTGCGCTCGTCGATGAAAACGGCGCGTTGCACCACCGTAAAAGCGTGGGCACGCGGGTGGATGCGGGCGTTTTCGGTATCGCCTCAGATATCGCAAAGCTGGTGCAGGAACTGGTTGCGACAGTGGGTGAAGATCGTAAAATCTCACCGGACATCGGGATCGGGGTGCCAAGCATCGTTCATCCCAAAACACGTGTGGTGGTGCATGCGAATAATCTGGGCTGGATTGACGTGGATCTGAAAAAACATCTGTTGCCCCTTCTTCCCGATTATAAGATCCATTTGGGTAATGACGCGGACTGTGCGACTTTGGCGGAATCTCGTTTTGGTGTTTTAAAAGGGTATGACAACGGTCTGTTTTTGACATTGGGAACAGGGCTTGGAGGCGGATTTATTTACCACGGTGAACTGTTCACGGGCGGTCTTGGTTTTAGTTTTGAACCGGGCCATAACACACTTGTTTTAGACGGCGATCACTGTACCTGCGGCAGGAAGGGATGCCTTGAGGCCTATGTGTCCTCGGGGGCACTGCGCCGTGAGGTCGATAAGCGGCTGAATGCAGGTGAACCTTCGGTACTCAAAGCTGAGGGGGGTGACCCATACACCATCCGCGATATCTTTGACGCCTCCGATGCGGGCGACCCGGTGGCCGTCTGGGTCATCGATCGTTATGTGTACCATTTGGCGGCAGGGCTTGCGAACTATATCAATATCTTTCAGCCTGACATTGTCGCCATAGGCGGCGGCATCAGCAAAAGAGGTGAGGCTTTTTACCGGCGCATTAACGAAGAGGTGGAGCGGGCACTCGACTGGATGGCGCCGTTTGTGAAGCGCGAAGTCATGCCTGCAAAGCTCGGTAACGACGCCGGCATTATCGGGGCGGCACTATTAGCAACAGATCCTTCCTATCAGGGATGAATTACAGCGGTAACCCCAAAACAACAGGTGTTGAGCGGTAGCCGATGCCCATACGGTCGACACCCATGTCAATTAGGGTAAGAAAATGTTCGCGCGTGCGAATATTGCCGCTGCCTTTTACCTTGCAGCGCCCGTCCACTCGCTCGATTATCTTGGCTATGAGCTCGATGTCGGCGCCCTTCGTCGGCCCGCCGGTGTAAAAGCCGGTCGATGTTTTGACAAAGTCAGATCCGGCTTCAA
>LFRM01309271.1_pt1 | contig 11441 bp, 21 predicted proteins | sample 618341 | NCBI WGS metagenome assembly LFRM01 (sample SAMN03654438, study PRJNA283298) | anaerobic digester metagenome | isolation source: pool of bioreactors CSTR01a, CSTR02a, and CSTR03a thermophilic anaerobic... | place: Denmark: Kgs. Lyngby | collected 2014-05-21
GTTAAAGAATCCGCACCAAACGCCGCCGTTAAAAAGGGCGATGTTGTGAAAGCGGTCATCGTCCGTACTAAGTACGGCATCCGTCGTGACAATGGTTCATACATCAAATTTGATGACAATGCCGTTGTTATACTCAAAGATGATATGACTCCTAAGGGAACTCGTATCTTCGGTCCAGTTGCTCGTGAACTTCGTGAAAAAAACTTCATGAAGATTGTCTCACTTGCTCCAGAAGTCTTATAGAAGGGAGAACTTAATGAGAATTCAAAAAGGTGATAAAGTAAAAGTTATTACTGGTTCATTCAAAGGAACAGTAGGTGACGTCATTAAAGTTTCTCCTAAGAAAGAGAAAATAATGATTGAAGGAGTAAACTTGGTCAAGAAACATATTAAGCCAAGTGATGTCAACCCAGATGGTGGAATCATCGAAACAGAAGCATGGATCCACGTATCAAACGTACAAGTCTATGATCCAAAGGCCAAAGAGGCAACTCGTGTTGGTTACAAGATCATTGATGGCAAGAAGGCGCGCTTTTATAAAAAGAGCGGCCAACTAATTAAGTAGGAAGGTGCAAAAATGAGTCAACTAAAAGAAACTTATGTAAACGACGTCGTTCCTGCACTGACTAAACAATTTAGCTACACATCAGTGATGCAAGTACCTAAGTTGGAAAAAATCGTAGTCAACATGGGAGTTGGCGATGCCATTCAAACTCCTAAGGCTCTCGAAGATGCAGTCGCAGAACTCGCACAAATTACTGGTCAAAAACCAGTTATTACCAAAGCAAAGAAATCAATCGCGAACTTTAAACTTCGTGAAGGTATGTCCATTGGCTGTAAGGTAACACTTCACGGCACTAAGATGTATGATTTCTATAGCAAACTAGTCAACCTAGCCTTACCACGAGTCAGAGACTTCCGTGGCGTATCCAGCAAATCATTTGATGGACGCGGAAACTTCACACTAGGGGTTAAGGAACAACTGATTTTCCCGGAAATTAACTATGACAAAGTCAACCGCCTTCGTGGTATGGATATTGTCATTGTCACATCAGCAAAAACAGACGAAGAAGGCTACGCTCTCCTTAAAGAGTTAGGCATGCCTTTCGAAAAGAAGTAAGGAGGTACATTCATGGCAAAGAAAGCAATGGTCAATAAACAACAAAGACCTCAAAAATTCAAAGTTCGTGAGTATTCACGTTGTCAGCGTTGTGGACGTCCTCACTCAGTTATCAGAAAATACGGATTATGCAGAATTTGTTTCCGTGAATTGGCTTATCAAGGCCAAATTCCAGGTGTCAAGAAGGCCAGCTGGTAATATCTAAAGGAGGATATCAATCAATGAACATGACCGATCCAATTGCAGATATGCTGACAAGAATTCGTAACGGCCTTCAAGCTCGTCACGAAACTGTAGATATTCCTGCAAGTAAAGAAAAAGAAGCCATCGCAAAAATCTTGAAAAAAGAAGGGTTCATCAACAACTACAGCGTCGCTGGAGATGTCAAAAGAACTCTGACCGTTGAACTTCGTTATGGTCCTAACAATGAACGCATCTGTTCAGGACTTAAGAGAATTTCAAAACCAGGCCTACGTGTCTATGCATCTGTTGATCAGTTGCCACGAGTCCTAAACGGTCTAGGTGTCGCCATTATCTCCACTTCAAGTGGCATGATGAGCGATCGCGAAGCACGTAAACAACATGTAGGCGGCGAAGTTGTCGCTTATGTGTGGTAAGAGAGGATTAATGTATGTCACGTATCGGTAATAAACTGATTACCGTTCCTGCCGGAGTTGAAATCAACATTTCCGACAGTAACGAAGTGACAGTTAAAGGACCTAAAGGAACTTTATCTCGTCAATTTAAACCAACAATGTCAATTGAAATTGAAGATGGAATTCTTCGCGTAGTACGCGCAGACGATTCCAAAATCAATCGTCAACTACACGGAACAACTCGCTCACTCATCAATAACATGATCGAAGGAGTCACTACTGGTTTCAAGAAAGATCTTGAAATTGTAGGTATTGGTTACCGTGCGAGTCTAACAGACAACACATTACAACTTAATGTTGGTTACTCACACCCAGTTCTCTTCGAAATCGAAGAAGGATTGAGCGTGACTGTTGAAAAGAATACCAAACTTTCCATCGAAGGCATCGATAAGCAACGCGTCGGTGAATTCGCAGCAATTGTTCGTGCGTCACGTAAACCTGAACCTTATGGTGGTAAAGGTGTCCGTTACAAAGATGAACAAGTCCGTCGTAAAGAAGGAAAGACGGCTAAATAAGAAGGGAGATAGAAAGAATCTATGCTTAAAAAGACCAATAGAAAACTGGAACGCGTTCGTAGACATGCACGTGTTCGTAAAAAGATATCTGGAACTTTCGATCGTCCTCGTCTTAACGTATTCCGTTCGAATTCCCAGATTTACGCTCAAATCATCGACGATGTGAAAGGTGAAACAATTGCTTCCGTAAGCAGTTTAGACCTTAAACTTGAACAAGGCGGCAATGTTGAAGCTGCTAAGAAAGTCGGTGCTGAAATCGCTAAACGTGCTCAGGACAAGAAAATCTCTACCGTTGTCTTCGATCGTGGTGGATATATCTATCACGGAAGAGTCAAAGCATTAGCAGAAGCCGCTCGCGAAGCCGGCCTAGAGTTTTAGGAGGAATGAGTATGTCACAAGATCGTAGACCAAGAAGAAAACGCGAACCGAAAGAATTTGAAGAACGCGTTGTAACTATTAATCGTGTTACAAAAGTCGTTAAAGGTGGCCGTCGCTTCCGCTTCTCAGCCCTCGTAATTATCGGAGACAAGAAAGGCCGTGTCGGTTTCGGAACTGGCAAGGCTAACGAAGTACCTGATGCTATCAGAAAAGGCGTAGAAGCAGCAAAAGGCAATCTAATTGACGTTAGTTTAATTAACAATTCAACAATTCCTCATTCAGTTGTAGGCACCTATGGTGCAGGTGAAGTCTTACTTCGCCCAGCCAGTGAAGGTACTGGAGTTATTGCCGGTGGATCAATCCGTGTTGTCCTGGAACTTGCTGGATACACTGATATTCTTTCTAAGTGCATCGGCTCAAGAACACCAATCAATATGGTTCGCGCTACTTTTGCCGCTCTTGAAGAATTGAAGACTGTCAACGAAGTCGCGAAAGCTCGCGGTTTGAAAGTCAGCGAAGTTCGATAGGGGGAACACTAAATGAAATTACATGAATTAAAACCAAACCCAGGGGCTCGTACTAACAGGAAACGTATCGGACGCGGACATGGTTCCGGCAACGGTAAGACTGCTGGTAAGGGTCACAAGGGACAATTAGCAAGAAGTGGTGGCAGCTCAGCACCAGGCTTCGAAGGTGGTCAAACACCAATCTATCGTCGTCTACCTAAACGCGGCTTCACTAACTTCACACGCAAAGAATACGTTCCAGTGAACGTAGAACTTCTTAACCGTTTCGAAGACGGAACAGAAGTAACACCAGAAATCCTTGCTGCAGTAGGTATTGCGAAGCAACAACTAAATGGCATCAAGATTTTAGGTGAAGGCAAGTTAGAGAAAAAGTTAGTAGTCAAGGCACATAAATTCTCCAAAACTGCTAAAGAAGCAATTGAACAAGCAGGTGGAAGCGTCGAGGTGATCTAACATGATCGCAACTTGGAAAAAAATATTTACAAATAAAGAAACTCGTAACAAAGTTTTCTATACCTTAGCGATGCTCTTAGTGTATCGCTTTGGTGCTGCTTTACCCGCACCTAATGTTAACCAAGGTGCACTAACATCAGTCAATCTAGGTTTCCTAGATATGCTGAACTTGTTAGGCGGTGGACAGCTACAACAATTTTCAATCTTTGCATTAGGAGTAGGGCCTTACATCACAGCTTCAATTGTTATTCAGTTGCTAGCGATGGATGTTATTCCCTACCTCTCTGATCTTCAAAAAGAAGGTCAGCAAGGTAAAATGAAACTAGACCGTATCACACGGTATCTAGCAGTTGTATTAGCTTTCGTTCAAGCACTATCCATGATTTACGTCTTTGACAATCAATACAACGTATTGTTGAACGACTCCACAGCCAACTATTTCTATACTTCGATTGTCATGACCGCAGGAACCATGTTCCTGTTATGGATGGGCGATCGCATTTCTAAAAATGGTATCGGCAATGGTACATCAATGATTATCTTTGCGGGGATTGTCTCAGGATTACCAAACACCTTCGTGTCAGCCTATTCAACTTTGATTGGCAGCGCACCAGACCTAGTAGGTATTATTGAATTTATCGGTTTTATACTGGTATACATCATCATCATTCTGCTTGTTATCTACATGAGCCAAGCAGAAAGAAGGATTCCAATTCAATACACCTCAAGCTCTTTGGTACAACGTAAATCCGAAAAGAACTACTTGCCATTGAAGATCAACTCAGCATCCGTAATCCCTGTCATCTTTGCTAGTTCAATCATGACAGCACCGGTAACTGTCTTGTCATTCTTCAACCAAGGTGAATTCTTCAAGACATTAAGCAGCATCTTAAGCCTTCAAAGCTGGAGCGGCTTGCTAATTTACTCAGTCTTAATCATCTTCTTCACTTTCTTCTATACACACTTGACCGTAGACCCTGGCAAGATTGCTGACAACCTTTCCAAGAATGGAACGTACGTCACCAGTATTCGCCCAGGCGATGCTACCAAGAAATACATCTCAACTGTACTCAATCGTATCACTGTTCTAGGAGCGGCCTTCCTATTATTGGTAGCCCTTCTACCTCATATCATACCTTTAGTAACCGACTTGCCATCCTCGATTTCAGTAGGTGGTACAGGTCTCATTATCGTTGTTGGTGTTGCTCTTGAAACGATGAAGACTCTAGAGTCTCAAGTCAGTCAACGTAAGTATCAAGGATTCAAGAAGGATAACTAAGCATGAATATCTTGATAATGGGAGCACCAGGAAGCGGCAAAGGAACCATGTCTCGCCTCATAAGCGAGAACTTCGGTATTACTCATGTGAGTAGCGGCGACTTGTTCAGACAGAATATCAAGGACGATACACCAATAGGGAATCAAGCCCGTGAATTCATTGAACAAGGGTTGCTGGTACCCGATGACATTACCATCGAAATTGTAAAAGAGCGGATTCTAGAGTTCGATTGTGAACAAGGATTCCTGCTCGATGGTTTCCCAAGAACTTCTTTCCAGGCACATGCCTTTGAACGTATTGAGAAGCAAATCAATCGTCCAATTGATCTCGTAATCAATTTGGTCGTCGATCGTGAATTGCTAGTTAAAAGAATTACAGGAAGAAGAATGTGCCCAGTCTGTTCATCTATTTATAACATCTTCCTCTCACCTCCTAAGGTGAAAGGGGTCTGTGATAAGGACGGACGAACACTACTCCAAAGACCAGATGATACGCTTGAAGCCTTATCGGTCCGCTTGGAACAATATGACACCCACACACAACCGATGCTTGAATACTATCGCGAAAGAGGCATAGTTAAGGACATCGATGGTTCGGGTGGCGTAGAACCTGTATGGAAACAAATCAAAGAATTAATGGAGAGACTTAATGCGCAAGAGTGAAATCCTGCTCATTACTCAAGCAAGTTGGATTGTGGCTCGAGTCCTAGAGGACATTGAGCCCTACATCCAGCCTGGAATATCGACCTATGAACTAGATGCTCTTTGTGAGCAGATGATTCTCAGTCATGGGGCAACGCCTAGCTTTAAGGGCTATGGTGGCTTCAAGGGCTCGATCTGTGCTTCAATCAATGAAGTAGTGGTCCACGGTATTCCTAGCAAGCTTGCGATTCTTAAAGAAGGCGATATCATCACAATTGATGTTGGAGCCAAGTACAAAGGCTATCATGGTGATGGCGCAGTGACCTATGCGGTAGGAGAGATTGCTCAAGAAGCAAGAGACCTACTGAATGTGACACAGTTTGCACTGAAGCAAGGGATTGCCCAGGTTAAGCCAGGCGCAACTGTCGGGGATATTTCCAGTGCTATCGGGACAACCATTAAAGCTCATGGGTATGGAATCCCACTTGAATATACTGGACATGGTATCGGAAGATCTCTACATGAAGATCCAACGATTCCAAATGATGGTAAAGCAGGAAGCGGTCCTCGTCTCAAAGAGGGAATGACGTTCTGTATTGAACCGATTGTCCATCAAGGGAAACCATTTACCAAAGTACTGAGTGATCATTGGACCGTTATAACGAAAGATAAATCACTGAGTGCTCATTTCGAACATACTGTTCTGGTTACGAATGAGGGTTGTTCGATATTAACCACCACTGGAAAAAAGGAGGTTACACATGGCTAAACAAGACGTAATTGAAATTGATGGCATCGTGGAAGATACACTTCCTAATGCGCAATTCAAAGTAAAACTACCGAACGGACATGAGATTCTGGCTCACGTTTCTGGTAAAATCCGTATGCACTACATTCGCATTTTACCAGGGGATCGTGTCACGGTAGAAATTTCACCATATGATTTAACACGTGGGCGAATTACATTCAGACATAAGTAGACCAGCAAGATACAGGAGGCATTTAAAATGAAAGTACAACCATCAGTTAAACCAATCTGTGACAAATGCCGCGTCATTAAACGTAAAGGACGCGTAATGGTTATTTGTGAGAACCCAAAACACAAACAAAGACAAGGCTAGGAGGAAAATATGGCTCGTATTGCAGGGATAGATATACCACGTGAAAAACGTGTCTTAGTATCACTAACATATATTTATGGCATCGGTTTGCCAACTTCTAAAAAGATTTTAGAAGAATGTAAAATCAGCGAAGATACACGCGTCAAGGATTTAACAGAAGACGAAGTTAATGCTATTCGTCAACAAGTTGATTCCATCAAAGTCGAAGGTGACGTTCGCCGTGAAGAATCACTAAATATCAAACGTCTAATGGAAATTGGAGCTTATCGTGGCATTCGTCACAGAAGAGGCTTACCAGTTCGTGGACAACGTTCCAAAACGAATGCTCGTACGCGTAAAGGACCTCGTCGTACAATGGCAAACAAGAAGAAGTAGGCGAGGAGGAAAAAAATGACAAGAAAAACGACACGTAAGCGTAAAGCTCGTAAGAATATTGCTAAGGGAATCGCTCATATCCATTCCACTTTCAATAACACAATCATCACTATTACCGACGAAAAAGGTAATGTCATTGCTTGGTCAAGTGCCGGAGCATTAGGCTTCAAGGGATCACGTAAATCAACTCCTTTCGCTGCTCAATCCGCTTCAGAAGCAGCTGCTAAGGCTGCTGTTGAAAATGGCATGAAAACAGTTGAAGTATCAGTGAAGGGTCCTGGTCCAGGACGCGAAGCTGCCGTACGCTCACTACAAGCTGCAGGGCTTGAAATTAGCGTCATTAACGATAACACACCAATACCACACAATGGATGCCGTCCTCCAAAACGCCCACGTGGTTAATAGAACTTACAACTTGGAGGTAGAATATGCAAAAGTTTGAACGTGCACAGTTCGAAATCAAAGAATTTGACGAAACTTCTAATTACGGAAAGTTTGTCATCGAACCACTTGAACGTGGCTTCGGTATCACACTAGGGAATTCATTGCGCCGTGTATTACTGTCCTCTTTACCAGGAGCAGCAGTCTACTCTATTAAGATCGAAGGAATTCAACACGAATTTACCGCTATTCCTGGAGTCCGTGAAGATGTTACAACTATTCTTCTCAACTTGAAGGAACTTATTCTTTCCATCGATTCAGAGGAATCCTACACATTGCGTGTATCTGAAACAGGACCTAAGACAATTACTGCTGGAGACATCGAATGTCCAGCAGGAGTTGAAATCCTAAACAAAGATCACGTGATTGCGACTCTTGCAGAAGGAGCAACCTTTGACATGGAGCTGAAGGCTCGTAATGGCCGCGGTTATGTTTCACAAGATATTAATAAAGGACTTTATCAAAATGTCTCCCAAGGGATTGGAACGATTTATACAGATTCACTCTATACTCCAGTAGACAGAGTCTCATATCATGTTGATCCAGCTCGTGTTGGTATGAATACAAAGTATGACAAATTAACCATGGAAGTTTACACTGATGGATCCCTATCTCCGCTCAAAGCACTCGTGCTAGGAGCTAAGATCCTGATGGACCACTATGAAGTCATTACTGAAATCAAGGATACTGAATACGGTGAAGACTCAGTCATTAAGCCTGACATATCCGATAAAGAGAAGCCTACTTCAACCATGATGATTGAAGACTTGGATCTCTCTGTGCGTTCCTATAACTGCTTGAAGCGCGCAGGTATTCAGACTGTTGAAGAATTAACACTTAAGAGTGAAGAAGATATGATGAAGGTCCGTAACTTAGGTAAGAAGTCATTGAAAGAAGTCAAAGACAAACTTCATGACTTAGGACTAGGTTTCAAGACACTAGATAGAAAGTAAAGGAGACAACACATGAAAAATCGTAAATTGGGTCGTGCATCTGATCAACGTAAGGCTATGCTAAGAAACCTTGCGACATCACTTGTGATGAACCGTAAAATCACGACGACACAACACAGAGCACTTGAATTAAGATCAATTGCTGACAAGCTTGTTACCTGGGGTAAACAAGGTGATGTGGCAGCTCGACGTGAAGCAGCAAAAGTCCTCTTCAATGTAAAAGATCCTAAGACTGGTAAAACAGCACTTCAGATTTTATTTGAAGACATCGCTCCAACTTATGTTGAGCGTTCAGGCGGCTATACTCGTGTGACCAAAACAGTCCAACGTTCTGGTGACGCGGCTGAAATGGCTGAAATCGAATTTGTCTAAGAGCGGAATTTATTCCGCTTTTTCTTAACATGAAGACACTTCAAGAACTCAAAGACCTCTGTCTTAAAGCAAACTTTCCAATCATGGCCGATGAATCACTCGATTTCATCTTGACCCATATAGCAGAAGGCAGTAACCTCTTGGAACTAGGTTCCTGTGCAGGTTATTCCAGCATCTATCTGGCTAAGCACCAAACACTTGATATCACCAGCATTGAGCGTGATTTCGAAAGACACCTGCTAGCCAAGCAACACGTGCAGGATTTTGGTTTGGAAACAAGGATTCACATGATTTATGATGACGCACTAGTATTTGAACCTAAGAACACTTACGATATCATCATTTTCGATGCGGCCAAGGCACAGAATCATGTCTTCTTCCAACGCTACTTTCCCTATCTGAAAGAGTCCGGCATACTGTTTATAGACAATATGGACTTCCATGGTTATGTCAGTGAACAGGGTTCGATCAAAAGTCGCAATCTTCGTAAGATGGTTCGGGCGATCAGTGATTTCGAGAAAGAGATAGCACAGCGTGGGGATCTAGAGTCGACACATCTTCCGTTGGGAGACGGGCTACTAATGATTAAGAAAGTTAAAACAGAGAGTTATTTGTGTTAGAATGTGAATAGATTGGAGGATTACTATGAAGAAATTAATTGGTCTAGCGGCAGTAGCTGTTACGGGTGCTCTATTATATCGGGAGTATAGCCGACGTAAATTGGAGGGTGACGCGTTTATTGTAAATCTGGACAATCAAGTTCATAATATTATTGATGAAGTCGGAGCAAAAATTGACACACTTCTTTCTAATATTGAAGACAAGCTTGATGAAGTTGAACAAGAAGTAGAAAAGGCTATAAACGACTAAAAGAGAGTAAATAAAGTGGCAATCGGTAACGACTGATTGTCATTTTAATGATTAAAGGAGTGACAACGTGCAATTAGAAGTCAGCAACTTATCTTTTAACTATGAACAAGGGCGTGAAGATGCATTAAAGGATATTAGTTTTACGGTCGAAAAAGGTTCCTATACCACCATTATCGGACATAATGGCAGTGGCAAATCTACGATCGCGAAGCTATTAGTAGGTCTTTTGGAAAAGAAACGAGGCTCTATCAAAATTGATGGGGTTGAACTCTCTGAAGAAAACATCTACGAGATCCGTGATAAAATTGCGATTGTCTTTCAAAATCCAGACAATCAGTTCATCGGTTCCACGGTCAGAGACGATATTGCCTTCGGCCTAGAGAACCATAATATTGAACCCTCGGCAATGGATAATATCATTAACTATTTTGCGAAAGAAGTTAACATGAGCGACTTTTTAGATCATGAACCTTCAAAACTATCAGGAGGCCAGAAACAGCGGGTCGCACTCGCCGGAGTCTTGGCGATTAATCCTGAGATTTTAATCATGGACGAATCAACCTCTATGCTGGATCCTAAGGGTAAAAAAGAAGTGAACGAACTGGTGAATGACATCCATCATCGCCATGGCACGACTATCATCTCCATCACTCACGATATCGAGGAAGTCAATCGGGCCGATCAGGTCATCGTCTTAAATGATGGTGAGTTGGTCTTTGATGGCTCCCCTAAAGATATCCTCTTACTTCAAAAGGAATTGACGCAGATTCAACTGGATGTTCCTTTTAGTGTCAGACTAGCTAACAAATTAAGCGATAAAGGGATTTACTTACAGGATTTCTTAAACGAAGAAAGGATTGTGGATGAACTATGGCAATTAAGTTTGAAGAAGTAGGTCATACTTATTCACTCAATACACCTTTTGCTTTTAAGGCACTTGAAGGAGTGAATCTTGAGATTGAACCTCATAAAATCACCGCAATCATCGGCTCTACAGGCTCTGGTAAATCAACCTTGATTCAACACCTCAATGCTCTGTTGTTACCAACTGCCGGCAAGGTCACCATTGAGGACAAAGTAATTTTCGCCAATGAGAAACCGAAGAAACTAAAGGCCCTTCGTGAGAAGGTTGGCCTGGTTTTTCAGTTCTCTGAAGCACAGCTCTTCGAAGAAACAATCATCAAAGATGTCATGTTTGGACCTAAGAACTTTGGTAAAACAAGCGAAGAGGCCAAAGAGTTAGCGAAACAGGCACTAGAGCTAGTGGGCATTGAAGAAGACTATTACGAACAATCTCCGCTGGAACTATCGGGTGGACAGAAGCGCCGTGTCGCTATTGCTGGGGTATTGGCTGCCAATCCGTCTATTTTAGTCTTGGATGAACCGACCGCTGGACTGGATCCTCAGGGAACCTACCAGATGTTACAACTGTTCAAGGACCTAAATAAAGAACGTCAAATGACAATCCTGCTAGTAACTCATGATATCGATCATGTGCTTCGCTATGCGGATAATGTGGTTGTGATGGATCATGGACAAATGATTTATCATGATGATAAGTATGCCTTCTTTGAAAATACCGAATTACTGAACAAATTGGAACTGGTAGTACCGAAGGTCATTTCGATGCGTGAGGCATTGATTGATAAGGGACTTAATCTGTCCAAGAAAATATACACGATGGATGAGCTTGTTGAAGCGATCGCCAAGGAGATAAACCATGGATAATATAGCATTAGG
>LFRM01122267.1_pt2 | contig 11440 bp, 9 predicted proteins | sample 618341 | NCBI WGS metagenome assembly LFRM01 (sample SAMN03654438, study PRJNA283298) | anaerobic digester metagenome | isolation source: pool of bioreactors CSTR01a, CSTR02a, and CSTR03a thermophilic anaerobic... | place: Denmark: Kgs. Lyngby | collected 2014-05-21
CGGAAAAGGAGCAGGCTCAGGATGACACTCGCTTTTTTCAATTACTGCCTATGCAGTAACATTTGCATCGGTTGTTTCATCTTCCGCTCCCAGCCCGGTTTCAATCCTCATGTTGTAGAAGGAACGGTAGACAAAATACATAGCGACAACCAAAAATACAATTCCGATCATAGGAGCTATGCTCCTAAACTGTGCGGCGATGGAAATTTCCATGGCCAGCATACCAAACAAGGTTGTAAACTTGATAATCGGGTTTAGGGAAACAGAAGAAGTATCCTTAAAGGGGTCACCCACCGTATCTCCAACAACGGTAGCATCATGGAGTTCTGTACCTTTTTCATCCAAGTCAACCTCAACGATTTTCTTGGCGTTGTCCCAGCAGCCGCCTGCGTTAGCCATAAATATCGCCTGGAACAAGCCGAATACAGCGATAGAAATCAGGTAAGATACGAAAAATGCCACAGCTTCATTTCCCCGTGCCGGAGCAGACAGGAAAGCAAATGCAAGGGCAAAGGAGAATATCCCAATAAAGATGTTGAACATGCCTGCCTGGGCATACTGAGTACAAATTTTAACAACTTCTTTGGAAGTCTCTGTGGAAGCTCTCTCGCCCTCCAGTTTAATATGGTCCTTGATATACTGGACCGCTTTATAGGCACCTGCAGACACAGCCTGGGTAGAAGCACCTGTGAACCAGTAAATTACAGCACCTCCGGCCAGGAAACCAAGGATAGTGTAAGGGTTGAGAATGCTCAGAATTGCCTCAGGCTCCACATGCAGCACATTCTTGATAACAAGAATGAGGGAGAAAATCATTGTGGTTGCACCAACAACAGCTGTACCGATAAGAACCGGTTTAGCTGTAGCTTTAAAGGTGTTTCCTGCACCGTCGTTAGACTCCAGATAGTATTTTGCTTTGTCAAAGTCAGGTTTGAAACCATAGTCTTTTTCAATTTCATTTTCAATATCAGGAATAGCTTCAATCAGCGACAGCTCATAAATTGACTGGGCGTTGTCGGTAACAGGACCATAGCTGTCAACAGCAATGGTAACAGGTCCCATACCCAGGAAACCGAAAGCCACCAGGCCAAAGGCAAATATAGAGGGATAAGACATTATTTCGCTAAGCCCCATACCGCTGGCAAGGTATGCTATGAACATGAGAAAAAGGAAACCTAATCCAGTCCAGAAAGCGCTGAAGTTACCAGCAACGAAACCAGCCAGAATGTTCAAAGAAGCTCCGCCCTCTCTGGATGCGTTAACAACTTCCATAGCATGTTTGGAATTGGGGCTGGTAAAGACTTTGGTAATTTCTGGGATTAAAGCGGCTCCTAGGGTTCCGCAGCTGATGATAATTGATAGAACCAGCCACAAACCGGGTGCGTAATCTCCAACCATAGTTCCAGGACCCAACATAAAGCGGGTAACAATGAAAGTAAGGGTAATAGACAGGATGGATGTAATCCACACCAGGTTAGTAAGGGGCTTTTCAAAATCCAGGTCATCTTTACCACTATACAATGCCTTGCTGACCATCCCGTTTATATAGTAAGCTCCAATTGAGGTAATAATCATCAAAATACGAATTACAAATATCCATGTAAGAAGGGTTGCTTGTAGAGCTGTATCAACCGCAAGGACAATAAAAGAAATAACAGCAACACAAGTAACACCGTATGTCTCAAAACCGTCTGCAGTAGGTCCAACACTGTCGCCGGCATTGTCACCGGTGCAGTCAGCAATAACACCGGGGTTACGTGGGTCGTCTTCTTTAATTTTGAAAGCGATTTTCATCAGGTCGGAACCTATGTCAGCGATCTTTGTGAAAATACCCCCTGCAATACGCAGTGCACTGGCTCCTAAGGACTCGCCGATAGCAAAACCGATAAAGCTTGCACCGGCCAAGGTGCGGGGAACAAAGAGCAGTATGGAAAGCATAAGGATGAGTTCCACACAGATCAAAACAACCCCGATGCTCATCCCGGCATCAAGGGGAACGTTCAGGACACGAATAGGGTCTCTCTTCAAAGACTCGAAGGCCATACGGCTGTTGGCAAGGGTGTTCATACGAATGCCGTACCAGGCCACGGTGTAAGAACCGAGGATACCGATAACGGTACATAATAAAATGAAGAAAACGTTTCCGAAAGGTTTTCCTTCCAGGAAACCAAAATAGAAGGCTATACAGGCACCGATAAATATGAATAATGTAATGAGAAATCTTCCTTGTTGAATAAGGTAAGTCTTGCAGGTTTCATAAATTACTTCGGCAACCTCAAGCATTGATGTATGTGCTTTTAGGCCGCTAACCCTTTTAAATTGATAAAAACCAAACAACATCCCTAAAACACAAACAACAATACCACCCATTAAAATACTGTGGTGGTCAGATGCCAGTTCCGGAAGCACAAGGTCCGCTTCACTGGCAAGCGCTGTTTGGGGCAAAAGTAATAGAATAAGTGCATTGACAAGCAAAATAAGCAATACTTTGCCCAGGGTTTTTTCTCTTTCCTGAAAAACGGCTGAGGATACATTCACTTCGTTCATCACTCCTTCTGATTTTTGTTTTTCAGCTAATAGTAAATATTATAAATCACCTGATAAACTTAGTGCAGAAAATACTACACCAAGTAAATCATGCACATTTGAAATGAATTCAATCACCCCGCCTTCAGGCTCAAATCCATTCTGAATAAACAATATTTGCAGTTCAAAAAAGAGGCGGCAATAAAAATAAAATCCCCCCTGATTTATGAACTGCTTCCAAAAACGGGAAACCAGTATGCAAATGCTCAAAATTAACCAACAGTATTATCATATGGACCGTTAAACAGCCTGTCAAGTAATCCTGGGGCAGAATTTTAACCCTTACTGTTCCACCAAAAATGTATCCCGTATGCCAGGTACCAAAGAATATTATATCTTGTCTGGTGCAGTTGTGAAAGTCTTTTTGTCCATAAAAGCAGGGAAATATTTTTTTTAGTCCGGGCAAAACTAATTCAAAAAGGTAGGAGCTGATTTTTTATGGCAAGATTTTACTATTCTGGCGGCAAAGGAAGAAAAGGTCTGGGACGCCCGGAAACCCAATTGGACACGCACAGGCCGAAGGGTTCCCCCCAGCTAAGAGAAGCCATGTCACAGGAGGCACAGCTGGAAAGTGCCCACGGGCACGGTACGAAGAAAGACGTTAAACGGGGCATGGAATTTAAGGATGGCCGTGCTGAACAGGAAATTTGGGGGGAGTGGAATAACAGCGACAGTGACAGGGATATTGAAGAAAGAGTTCAGATGCTCCTGGACAGCGACTCGGATTTATGGAACTATGACTTACATGCAGAAGTGTCAAACGGTGTAGTCCATGTTACGGGGGTAGTAGACGTTGAAGAAGAAAGGGAAAGGCTGAGACAGCTGCTCAATATTGAAGGTGTAAGGCAGCTGGATCTTGGCGTAGCTGTAAATTCTCAGGTCAGCAATCTGGAACCCAAGGAGAAAGCTCTTGATTACGAGGAAGACAGGAACCAGCTGACCAGCGAAAGCGATGATGCAGCAGTTTTTCACAGCCAGGTGAAAAATGATTTTGAATTTTCTGACTAAACAATAAATTGGTTTAAGCCGAATAAATATAATAGAGGTAGACTGTAATGGACCCAGTAAAAGGGAGGGAGTGAAATGGGGAAGGTTGAAAGGAAGCTCTTACTGGCTTATGTCAATAACTGCAGGCAAATAACCAGTTATGACAAGGAACTGCACAAGGATTTTTTCTTCTTCAATATGATCATGAAAGATGAATTCGGCTCCCAAATGAATTTAATTTTCGAATTAGTTAACGGAAAAAAGGGAACGATAGTATTTGAGAATGAACCCTTTTGCCATGACCTGGAAATGCTGGTTTTTAAACTGGTTCAAGAAGGGAAGTTTGCCTTCGTAGAAGGAGACAGGATTGATATTACCGAAGAGGGATACATGGAATTGGTTGAACTGCGCAAAGTAGTGGATCCGATAGCCCCGTCTGTCAGATATATGGTCACCCGGCTGGGAGACAAGAAATACCACGAGCGTTACAGGCAGCATATAAATAAGATGAAGCAGGGCAACAAGTTTCCGTGTTAATTTTCAGCAAATCTATTCTTAATCCAAGGTACGGGTAAAATTCACCATAATTCGTTGTTTTCCTTTTTCAGGAGCGCAGTCAAAAAGCGCTCTTTAATTTCTGGGAAACGTCCTTCCAAAAATGCCACTATTTCTTTCATATCTTCACGCTTTGTATTCCCGCTCGCAGGACAAAGGTTTTCCACAGTTGGAAGTTTTTCCAATACGGCCAGGGAAGAAAGAGTCTGTTCATGTAAGTAAATCAGGGGTCTAATTACCCACAAATTTGTCCTGTCAAGGTAGGTCTTGGGCTTAAAAGTTGCAAAACGCCCCGTATAACAGAGATTAAGGAAAAAAGTCTCTATTAGGTCATCAACATGGTGTCCCAGGGCAACCTTGTTGCAGCCTAACTCCAACGCCGCTCCGTGCAGGGCACCCCGTCGTAAATTTGCACACAGGGCACAGGGGTTAGACTCCTGGCGTACGTCAAAAATTATTTCTCCAATTTGTGTGGGTTCAATGTGGTAGGGAATGCCTTCCTTATCACAAAATTCTTTTATGGGTGAATAGTCCATATTCAAGCCCATGTCTACAGTAATTGGGTAGATATCAAACTGGAAATTGGACCACTTTTTCAGCAGCAGCATGATGCACAGCAGGGCCATGCTGTCTTTCCCTCCGGAAACCCCTACCGCTACTTTATCGCCTTTTTCCAGCATGCCAAAATCAATAACTGCATGTTTTACCTTTGTGAGAAACCATTTGCTGTAGTTTTTATGTTTGCTGTTAGGGGCCATTAAAACAATCTCCCTTACAAAGTTAGCATTATTTTTGACAGTATTATCGATAATTCCTCTATAAATTTATTCTGTCCTGGATCTTACCTTACTTTGCGCCTTCTCTTTTTCTTTTCACTGGCATAGCACAATTTAAATTGGGAAAGCTTAAATACTAATGCATTATTTTTTCTGCATATCGCCGAAGGGAGAGATACTAATGAAATGGGCTAGTAAATGGTGGAAAACCGCAAGAGGACCCTTTTTTATCATGAGTTTAATGCCGGTACTGCTGGGTACGTCAATTACCCTGTCGGAAGTAGAAAAAATCAACTGGACCGGCTTTCTTTTGTCAATTGGGGTAGTTTTGTCCTGTCACGCAGGAAGCAACCTCTTCAATGATTATTATGACCATTTAAGCACCAATGACGATATCAATACCTGCCGTTCCCCTTTTAACGGTGGGAGCGGGAGTATTCAGGAGGGAATAATGGGCGCTGCCCCTGTTAGAAATGGGGGAATAGTATGCTACGCTGTGTCCTTGGCCTTGGGTATCCTCCTGTTCGTCCCCGCCAATCCCTGGGGTTTGCTCTTTGTTCTAACCGGGTTAGGTTCAGGTTTTTGTTACAGCAAATTTCCGGGCTTAAGTTATTTAGGCTGGGGGGAGTTGATGGTAGGCTTCAATTTCGGGCCCCTTATTGTTTTGAGCGCCTATTTTGTACAGACAGGGAGAATTTCCCTTTTGCCTGTTATCGTTTCCATTCCTATCGGACTCCTTGTAGCAGCGGTCTTGTACATCAACCAGTTTCCCGATTTTGAGGCGGACCGTGCGGTAAAGAAAGACAACCTGGTGGTACGCTTAGGGCTTAGGCGCGCACTGCCACTATATTATTTATTGCTGGGAACTGCTTATCTGGTGGTCGTTGCCGGGATTCGCTTCCAGGTCCTCCCCACGGCTGCTTTGGCAGTATTCCTTACTATTCCCCTGGCAGGAGCAGCAGCTTATACGGCTGCTAAATGGTATGATAAGCCTGCAAAGATACTGCCTGCAAATGCTTACACTGTTGCCGTCTCCTTTGGGGTAGGGCTCCTGATGACTGCCGCTTTTGTCTGGGAGGCTCTCCTTATGTAGAAATAGAGGTCTGGTTATTAATAATGGGCTCCTGGCTGATGATGTCATGGGTTATTATAAATACATAAAAAGGGGTACTAAAAAAATGCCCCTGGTGCCTGGACACTATTTTATTAAAATTCCTGGTTCATAAAAAAGGTTTACCCGGACAAATTTTTAATAGATAATATTAGGAAAATTTTTCTCAAGGAGGGATAAACCTTGAATCCGGCACGCCCGATTTATGTCCTGGGGCACCGCAATCCGGACACAGATTCCATTTGTTCGGCTACAGTGTATGCGGGTTTCAAGCGAACCTGTGACGGGCTTGAGGCAGTTGCCGCCAGGTGCGGGGCCATGAACGAGGAAAGCCAATTTGTCCTGGACTACTTTCAGGTACAGCCTCCGCGTTTAGTTGAAGACGTATATGTCCGCCTTGAACATATAATGGACAGGAACGTAAGAACTATCGACCCGGAACAGACGATTCTGGAAGCAGGCAGGAGTTTTCACCGGGACAACACCCGCTTCTTCCCGGTAGTCAGGGACTCGGTTTTAACAGGAGTCATTACTGTAACTGATTTAGCTAAAACGTACATACAGGACATGGCAGGCTCATCCTTTGCGCGCATTTCCTGTTCGGTAAGAAACCTTCTCCTGTGCCTTGAGGGGAGTGTTTTAATCAACAGCACCGGAAGGCAGCACGTAACAGGAAATGTTGTGGTCTGCGCCATGGCTACTGATATTCTGGGCAGGTACGTGGGGAAAGACTCTATTGCTATTGTGGGCAACAGGACACAGGCACAGCTTGCTGCGTTGGAACACGGGGCATCGGTACTGATTGTTACGGGCAGTCTCCCTGTTGAGAGACCGGTCCTGGAGATGGCAGACAAAACAGGCTGTATTTTAATAAGTACACCCTATGATACTTATACTGCGGCCAGGCTGGTAAGCTTAAGTGTTACCATAAAAGATGTTATGGTTAGGGATACCAGATATTTCTATACTGATGATACCATCCGGGAGATAAAGGACGAAATAACAGCCGCCCCCCACCGGGCTTACCCTGTAATAGGCAGGGATGGAAGATTTGAAGGTGTTGTCAGTTATTCTGACCTTTTAAATATTACTTCCCAGCAGGTAATCCTGGTGGACCACAATGAAAGAAGCCAGGCAGCCGTGGGAATAGAGACCGCAGAAATACTTGAAATAATAGACCACCACCGGATTGGGGATGTGCAGACTCTCTCTCCCATATACATGCGAAATGAACCCCTGGGAAGCACAGGTACGGTTATTGCAAAGATTTTCCGGGAAAGAGGCAGGACTCCCAACAGGCAGGAGGCAGGTCTGCTGCTGTCCTCCATTCTTTCCGACACCCTTATTTTAAAGTCCCCTACTGCTGCCAGGGAAGATAAGGAATTGGCACCTGCCCTGGCTGAGATCTGCGGAGAGGAGCTTTATCAGTGGGGACTTAGGCTTTTAGAAAAGAGGACTAAATGGCACGAGATAGAACCCCGGGCATTTTTGAAAAAAGACCTGAAGAAATACCTTTTTGGGAAAAAGACCATCGGGGTAGCTCAGGTAGAACTGCTGAACAGCAATGATGTAAGAGATGACCTGCCGACTATTATCCAGGGGATTCAGGAAGCAGAGGAAAGGGAAGGGTACGATTTATTCCTGTTGATGGTAACTGACATTATTAAGGGAGGCACCCTGATGATATATAATCCTGAGCAGAAAAACCCTGTTTCCAGTATCTTCGGCAGTTACAGGCCGGAAGGCACACTGTTTCTTGAAGGGGTACTATCCCGGAAGAAACAGGTTGTACCTCTTTTAAGCAGGTATTTTGCTCAGGACTGATTGAGCAAATTTTATTTGAAGCCCTTTTTCCTTGCGGCTTCCGTGCCCCCACAATTGAGTTTTTCCAGTTGTGCAGGGATAAAAGTCCCGACCTTTTGATACCGTTTCCGTTCTCTCCCTCGGCTAATTGTAAAGAGCGGAAAGGAGTCTAGGTTAAGACCCAGCCGGAAAAAAAACGGAAATCCTATTTTATACCAAGGACCTGGGATAACTTGTTAAAGTCTCCTGAGTATTCGTAGGGGATACCGCTGCCCCTGTCAATTACGAAGTGATTCAGGAGAAAGGTTTTCATCCCCAGCTTTCCGGCAACCATGTCTTCCTCAACATCGTTTCCCACCATCATACAGTGGGCAGGGTCCTCCTCCAGGTACTCCAGGATTTCCTGGTAGTATTCCGTATGGGGTTTACAAAAGTGCATATTTTCATATGTTGTAATCAACTCAAAATCCGCCGGGTCCAAAAAAGCCCAGCGCATTCGTTCAATGACCGCCCCTTTAGGGAAGAGAGGATTGGTAGCCAGTACCAAACGGAAACCATTCTCCCTCAATTTCTTTATCAGGACTGCCCCCCTCCGGTTGGTATCAATTGTGCTCCCAATTAGCGGAAAGTCTTTTTCATAAAACTCATTCAGCACGGGAACGATAATGTCTTCCGGAACAGAAATTTTACCTGAAAAGTACTTCCAGAATACCTGCTCGTTGGTAGTCTCGGCATTTTTATCTTCAATCATTTTATTTGTAGCATCAAGAAGGTGCTTGATAAAGGTTTTCGGGTCCATAAGGTGGGCTATCTTGATTCCTAGGGCTTTAGTATAACCCTTAAGAAAAGTCTCCACTTCAATAGGAAGCAGAGTTCCGTCAAGGTCAAATAAGACAACCTTAACCATGTTTTTCTCTCCTTTAAGGCATGTTTTTCAGGTTCAGCATTTGATTTCCTGCTTGCCATAGTATATGTTACCATAATCAACAGCAATTGTCCTTTAGAGAATCCCGTATCGTTGGATAAAACAGATTGTTTTTGCGGAAAAAGGGAATACTTTGAATGTAGCTTGTGTTACGTCGAGAGTTAAACTATAATGTTTATGTTGACTGGACGCAGTGCCTGCAATGTGTAGGCGCTCTCTTTGTTTTGAATACCTTTTGGGGAAAAACAGCTTTCAAAATGGCTGTATGTATAATGAAAAAAGTTTTTGGCTGTCCTGCAGGGGCAGCATTAAACAGGCTGTAAAGCGGACCGCGTAATATAAAAATCCAGGAATGAGGAGGTGAATCTATGGCAGCAGAAAATAAGCTTTCAATCATTCCCTTGGGGGGAATGGGGGAAATAGGGAAAAACATGCTGGTAATTAAATACGGAGCTAATATTATTGTAATTGACGCAGGCTTGACATTTCCGGAAGATGAAATGCTCGGTGTAGATATCGTTATCCCGGATATTTCTTACCTGATTGAAAACAAACATTTGATTCGGGGTATTCTCCTGACCCACGGACATGAAGACCATATCGGTGCCCTGCCCTTTGTCCTTGATGAGATCAATGCACCTGTTTACGGTTCCCCGTTAACTCTGGGGCTGTTGAAGGACAAGATAAATGAAAAGCAGGCTGCGGAGGTTAAATTTATTCAGGTCAAACCGAGAGAAACTGTTAAGCTGGGACCCTTTTCCGTTGAATTTTTCCGGGTCAGCCACAGTATCCCAGACGTTCTAGGCACCGCCATTAAAACACCTGCCGGCACTATTGTCTATACCTCGGACTTTAAGCTGGACCAGACACCTATTGACGGCGAAGTTACGGATTTTTTCAAACTGGCCGAATACGGAGAAAAGGGCGTCCTGGCCCTTCTTTCAGACAGCACCAATGCTGAAAGAGAAGGCTTTACAATGTCGGAGAAAATGGTGGGCAGGACTTTTGATGAAATATTCAGCAGTGCCAGGGGCCGGATTATCGTTGCCAGCTTTGCCTCAAATGTCCACCGGCTGCAGCAGGTTTTTACCACTGCCGAAAGGTACCAGCGGAAGGTAGCCGTTTGCGGCAGGAGCATGGTAAACGTTGTGGATGTAGCCTCGGAATTGGGCTATTTGAAAATTCCTCCGGGAACTCTTGTAGAACTGGATATTATCGACAGCCTGCCCAAGGATAAGGTAGTTATAATTAGTACGGGTAGTCAGGGTGAGCCAATGTCGGCTTTATCGAGAATGGCCATGTCCGAGCACAGAAAAGTTCAGATAGTCCCAGGGGATACCATTGTAATTTCCGCTATGCCTATTCCAGGCAACGAAAAGCTGGTTGGCCGGACCGTTGACGCCCTCTTGAGACAGGGAGCGGAAGTTATCTATGAGAAAGTTTCAGGTATTCACGTCTCTGGTCACGCCAGTCAGGAAGAACTAAAAATGATGTTAAACCTTGTAAAGCCCAAGTACTTTATTCCTGTCCACGGTGAATACCGGATGATGATCAAACACGCACAGATTGCCGAAGAAATCGGTATCCGTTCAGAGAACATTTTTCTTTTGGAAAACGGACAAGTAGTAGATTTCGATAAACTCGGAGCCCATTTGAACGGAAAAGTTGCCTCCGGTCAAATCATGGTGGACGGATTAGGAGTAGGAGACGTTGGAAGTGTTGTCCTGCGCGACCGCAAACAGTTATCCCAAGACGGTATCGTAATCGTTGTGTTGACCCTTGACAGGGCGGAAGGTAAGGTTATTGCCGGTCCGGACATTATTACCAGGGGATTCGTCTATGTAAGGGAATCTGAAGAACTTTTGGAAGAGACGAAACAAAGAATCGACTCAGTTTTGTCCTGGTGCCATGACAGCGGTGTTAAGGACTGGCAGGGTATTAAAAACAATATCAAAGATACCTTGAGCAAGTTCCTTTTTGAACAGACAAGAAGACGCCCCATGATACTGCCAATAATTATGGAAGTATAAAAATAAATGACCGCTTTCGAGGCGGTCATTTGTTTTATACTAGGAATGTTTTTCCTCGGCACGGGGTTTTGCATATAATCTCATTGCCCACAGTCCGGCAAGGCCAATAATAATGTAAATAATGCGGCTGATGACGGACGTTGTACCACCAAAAATTGTTGCAACAACATCCATATTTGCAAGACCTACCAATAACCAGTTTAATGCTCCAAGGATAATTAATGTAAGTGCAACTCTATCCCACTGGTTCATCTTTCATCCCTCCTTTCGGTACTAACATTCCCCTGGAAATTCGGAAATATTCAAAAACTTCCTGAAATGTTAACTCATCCAAAATTCAGGGAAGTGCATTTTTTTATCCTGAATTCGAATACTAAATCCAGAGTTAATTTTATTTCTTAGGAGGGAACCATTTGAGAGCCAAAACATTAACGCCTCCCAGCTCCAGGACCAGAAGAAACGGGCGTTCCGGCAAACAGCATCTGAACGAGGAAGTAGCCAATATAAAAGAACTAGGCCAATCAAGTGTGCCTGTGGTAAAGAGCAGTATCCACTGTCTTCCGATTATCGGCCAGATAGAAGGGCACATGATTATGGACCCCAAAACAAAAACCACCAAATATGAACATATCATTCCCCAGCTGGTTGCACTGGAACAAAATCCTGA
>LFRM01005874.1_pt1 | contig 11437 bp, 11 predicted proteins | sample 618341 | NCBI WGS metagenome assembly LFRM01 (sample SAMN03654438, study PRJNA283298) | anaerobic digester metagenome | isolation source: pool of bioreactors CSTR01a, CSTR02a, and CSTR03a thermophilic anaerobic... | place: Denmark: Kgs. Lyngby | collected 2014-05-21
TCCTCAGGGTATTAAAGGCGAACTCAAGCTCAAGCATTACACCGATGATCCTGCTCGTTTTCTTGATTTGGAAGTCGCTTATCGTGAGGAAAACGGCAAATATACGCCTGTATCCATTGTGGATGCACGCATCAATCAAGATGATGTATTCCTGATGGTGGAGGGCGTCAATGACCGCGATGAAGCTGATAAGCTGCGCGGCATGAAGCTGTATATTGACCGCGCGAATGCTCGCGAGCTGTCAGAGGATGAAGTGTTCATCGTTGATATTTTGGGCGCAACTGCATATGACACCAAGGGAAACACGATTGGTAAACTCGTAGACGTGCTGACACCGGGCAGCGTGGATGTATTCGTTTTTGATACGCCCCGCGGCAAGCTGATGATGCCGGCACTCAAAACAGTGCTGCTCACCCTTGATGCAGAAAACGAAAGAATCGTGCTGGACGAAAACAGGCTGGAAGAGGTAGCTCTATATGAAGATAGCGATACTGACTCTATTTCCTGAGATGTTTGACAGCTTTCTAAGCTGCAGCATCATCGGCCGTGCGCGTCAGGAAAAGTTAATTGATATTGAGCCGATGGATATTCGGCCTTTTAGTGATAAAAAACATAAAAACACCGATGATTATCCATTCGGTGGCGGCGCTGGGATGGTCATGACCGCCCAGCCTATTGTTGATGCTGTGAAGAGCGCACGCGAGAAGGGCTTTAGCGGTCCATGCATTTATCTGAGTCCGCGCGGAAAAGCGCTGGTTCAGGATAAAGTGCGGGAGTTATCTCAGCAGGATGGAATGATCCTGCTTTGCGGACACTATGAGGGCGTTGATCAGCGCGCAATTGACCTTGTGGTGGACGAGGAGATTTCGCTTGGCGACTTTGTGCTGACAGGCGGCGAGCTGGCTGCGATGGCGCTTGCCGACGCGGTGGTGCGCTATGTGCCGGGCGTGCTTGGAAGCGAAGAGAGCACGGATGAGGAGAGTTTCTCGGACGGGCTTTTGGAATACCCTCACTACACTCGCCCAAGGACATTTGAAGGGCTTGATGTGCCTGAGGTGCTTGTGGGCGGCGACCATGCGAAGATCAAAGCGTGGCGCAGGCAGCAGTCGCTTCTGGTCACTCAAAAAATGCGTCCCGATATGTTTGAAACGGCAACTATGACCCAAAAAGAACGCGCCGCCACAGTTTTGGCAGCGCAAGGGGAGGATGCGTAATGCTGCTTAGAAAACTTGTGGCAGCGCTTTGTCCGTTGCTCCTATGCCTACTGACCTGCGTGGCTTTCCGCTGGCTTGACGGTATGGGAGGCTTGGCTTCGTTTTTTGCCTTTGTCATCAAGGGTGTGCTCCTTGGTGTCTGCGTTGCGCTCATTTTGCCAATTGCAGGGGTTAGCATGCGCACCAATGGACTTATGCCGTGGCTTTTGGGCGGCGCGGGGCTGCTGTTGATTGTGGTGATCTTTCAGTATCTGCAAAGTGTGAATGTCATTCATGCACAGCTGCTGCGCTCCATGCTTACGGTGAACGGACAGGTGCTGCTTGTGGAAGGCGCAGTGATGGGATATATGGCTACGATGGGGTTAATGCTGCGAAGGCGGTAGGAAGCTGCACATGATGCTGTGATGATCTTTTTGGGTGAGCAAAAGCATTTCGATATACTCACCGCTGGTCATGCCGTAGCATGCAGCCTGGGATAACGCATAATCATACGCCTCCTTGCTAATGCGCAGACAGATGCTGACTTTATCAGGCGTGCAGACCTCAAAGGCGGATTCAAGCCCCTGGGTGTCCTTAAAATACTTGCTTTTCATGTAATACCTCATTTACACCCGCTGAAGATGCGGCGGGATATAGGCTTTTGGTGTTTGGGAAAAGCTTGATGAACGGCTGCTCCGGGCAGTCGCTCAGTAGCGTCCCCACCCTATCCTATGCATCCTCACGCTGTTGGGTTCCAGATAGGTTTCCCCAACTAGGGATCGCTGATGCATGATCACGCTAAATGTGATATAATGCTGATATTATTATCAAAACAAGGAGGCGACCTCATGTCGGCTGGAATCCTGCGTTTTGCAATTACAGTGGCTGCTGTGCCGCTGTGCGGTCACTATATGGATGGCGTGATTGTAGGAGATTACATGAACGCGGTTATTGTGGGTCTGATTTTGGCATTGATCTACACCGTTTTTCGCCCGCTCATGCGTTTGATCCTGTCTGTGATCAACTTTTGCACGCTTGGGTTGCTCAATGTGGTGGTAGATGCTTGGCTGGTTTGGACGGTCGCAGGACTCGTTGAAAACAGCATCGTTTTTGAAACTGTTTGGTGGGCAGCTGCGGTAGCGCTGATCATCAATGCTGCCCGCATGGCGGTAGATGTCGTGGGGGGCAAAAGATAACACGGAGGAACAGAATGCATATTTATTTAGTCAATGATGATGGGATCGGTTCAAAGGGAATCATGGCACTTCTTCGCGCCGCATGCGCGCGCGGACACCAAGTCAGCATGTGTGCGCCTGCTCAGCAGCAGAGTGCAGCAAGTCATCGTATCACGCTCACAGAGCCTATTTTTGTACATGAATTTCCCGTAGATGAGCCAAATGCCAAGGCGTATGCCATCGGCGGTTCCCCGACGGACGGCGTAAGGGTCGGCATGCTGCAGGTCATCAAGGAACCCGTTGATATGCTGATCTCAGGTATTAACGAGGGGTATAATGCAGGCATGGCAGTCCATTACAGCGGCACGGTCGGCGCGGCGATGGAAGGCACGATCAATGGCATTAAGTCGATCGCTGCATCCATTCACCATTTTGCAGATCAGGAAATGATCGATAACTTTGCAAATTTCGTGATCGAGACGGCGGAGCGATACCTTACAAAGGAAACCAAGCCGTTTACGATCCTCAATATCAACGCGCCCAATGTAAAGCCCAGCGAGCTCAAGGGGCCGGTCTATGCGCCGCTTGCAACCAGCGCGTTCCTGGATAACTACGAACGCAGGGTTGCGCCGCGCATTGGAGACTATTACTGGTTAATGTCAGGTGCGATGATGGAGGACTTCAAGGAAGGCACGGACTCGTACTATCTGGAGCAAGGGCATGTGGTGTTTACCGTGATTGGCAACCCAATGTGCCTGAGCAAAGAACAATTCGATGACATGGGGCTTATTTGATCGTCTGAGTACAGAAAAGAGGGCGACATCTTGCATAATACGCAGGAATTGATTGATAAACTAAACCTATTGGGTAAACCCCTGAGCAAGGGGCATCGCAGGATTGCAGAGTACATTGCAGGTCACTATGAGCGGGCGGTATCCATGACTGCGGTGACGCTTGGTAAGCAATGTGAAGTGAGCGAGAGCACGGTGGTGAGATTTGCCACGGCGCTTGGATATGCGGGTTATCCCGAACTGCAAGAAGCGCTCAGAAGCCTTGTCAGGCAGCGCCTCACAGCGGAGCAGCGGTTTGAAATCGCATCTGAGATCGAGCAAAAGAGCGTGCTTAGCACGGTTTTGAAAAACGACATGCAAAACATTCGCAAGACGATGGATGAGCTGTCGCGCGAGGATTTTGATGATGTGGTGGAAAGGCTTTTGCGCGCACGCCGCATCTACATCATGGGGATTCGCTCGGCTGCACCTTTGGCGATGTTCATGTATCACTACTTTCATCAGATTTTTGATGATGTGATTTTGGTTCAAAACACAACCGGCGATGTGTTTGAAGAAATCGCCCGCATAGGCGCTGATGACGTACTTGTGGGGATCAGCTATCCGCGTTATTCCACTCGTACCCTTGAATGCATGAACTTTGCACGCCAGCATCATGCGCAGGTCATCGGATTTACCGATGGCGATATGTCGCCGCTTTGCGAGGCATCGGATGTATGCCTATGCGCATGCACGGATATGGCGGGATTTGCGGATAGTTTGGCTGCGCCTATGTCGGTCATCAATGCGCTGATCATGAGCCTTGGTCTGCGCAGGCATGATGAGCTTCGTGATCATTTTAAACGTTTGGAGAGCATATGGAACGACAACCGTGTCTATATCAATAAAGAGAATGAATGATGTTTTGGTTATCGGCGGCGGCGCTGCGGGGATGCTCGCGGCAATCGCAGCCAGGCGCGAGGGCGCCAATGTCACATTGCTTGAGCGCAATGAAAAGCTGGGCAAAAAGGTTTATATCACGGGCAAGGGCCGCTGCAATGTGACCAATGCCTGCGATCCCGATGCATTTCAGCGAAATGTTGTCAAAAACCCCCGCTTCCTGTTCAGTGCGCTGAGCGTCCTTCCTCCCAAGGCCTTGATGGATTTGCTGGAGGAAATGGGCTGCCCTGTGATGGTTGAGCGCGGGGATCGCGTATTCCCAAGAAGCGAGAGGGCAAGCGATGTAACGCGTGCCTTTGAAAATGAGCTGAGGCGGCTTGGGGTGCGCGTGATCTACAATGCACGAGTGAAAAATCTGTTAACGCAGGGCGAACGCTGCATCGGTGCTGAGCTGATGGGCGGACGCTCGTTTATGGCGGATGCAGTGATTGTTTGCACAGGCGGTCAAAGCTATGTATCCACTGGATCAAGCGGCGATGGCTGGAAATGGCTTGAGGAGCTCGGACATACGCTCTATCCGCCGCGTCCCTCGCTTGTGGGACTGATGTCCGGTGCGGACTGGGTCAAGGAGCTGCAAGGGCTGGCGCTGAAAAACGTCAGGCTGACGCTCACTCGCGGCAAAAAGAAGCTGTATTCGGATATCGGGGAGATGCTCTTCACCCACTTTGGGGTATCGGGCCCGCTGGTGCTGAGCGCTTCTGCCTATGCTGCGGAGCTTGTGCCAAGTGAAGTCACGATTTCGCTTGACCTAAAGCCCGGGCTATCCAGTGAACAGCTGGACCGCAGATTGCAGCGGGATATTGATGAATCAGGCAAGAAAATGCTTCGTACACTGCTATGTGGTTTATATCCGTCAAGACTGGCTGAACTCATGCCAGCGCTTTGCGGCGTAGATGGCAATAAAACCGCCAACGACCTCACCCGCGAGGAGCGTTTGCGCTTGGTGGAAAACGGCAAGGGGCTTGTGATTCCGCTCGCCGGTCTTTGCAGCCTCAATGAAGCAATCGTGACGCGCGGCGGGGTCAGCGTGAAGGATATCAACCCCGCAACCATGGAAAGCAAACGCATCTCGGGACTGTATGTCGCGGGAGAATTCCTCGATGTGGATGCGCTTACCGGCGGCTTTAACCTGCACATTGCATTTTGTACGGGTTATTTGGCTGGCAGTTCTGCTGCAAAAGGAAATTAAGTATTAGATAACGGTTTGGAGTTTTTAATGATGCAGTATATCGTATTGGATTTGGAATGGAATCAACCTACGAGCTATCAAAGTGCTGTGTTTCGTCGCGTGGGGGATAGTCTCTTGTTTGAAGTCATCCAAATTGGCGCGGCAAAGCTGAATGAAAAGCGTGAGATTGTGGACAACATCAGCATCCCCATTCGCCCCACTCATTACCTCACCATTCATCCACGCGTTCGGCGCATGACCGGACTCACGCAGGATGTATTATGTGACGCACCCGTTTTTCTGGAAGCAATGGAGCAGTTTAGCGAGTGGTGCGGCGAGGATTGCGTATTTCTCACATGGGGCAGCGATGATGTCAGTGTTCTTCAGCAGAATGTTGATTTTTTCCGCTATGAGAAGCCAATGCCTAAGATGTATGATCTGCAAAGACTCTATGCGCTTGAAGCTAAGAAAAGCGGGCAAACAGCGCTAAAGACGGCAATGGAAGCATATGAAATTGAGGAGGACGAGGCGCGCAGCTTTCACAATGCGATGCATGATGCCTTCTATACTGCTCAGGTATTTCAAAAGATTCAAGAACCGTCTGAGCTGTATAAGTATGAAGGCGTGGCGCGTAAACTGTCCCACAATGAGCGGCGCAGCCGTTTCCGCGTGACCAATATGGTGCCTTCTGTGAAGGATGCGCTTGCGGGCGAGATGCTGTCTGCACCCAAATGCCCCACGTGCGGTCATCCAACCAAGCTTCAAACCGAGCTTGTACCGCAGGCAAAGGGCAAGTATGTAGCGCTGAGCAAATGCGAAAGTCATGGGCTGATGTTTGTCAAGGCACGTTTTTCACTGCTTCCCGATGGACAAAAAGGCATGCATCTGAGCGTGCTGCCTGCGAATAAGCAAACCCGCGCCTATGTTCACACCAAAGAACTGCAATACCAATACAAGCGTAAGCGCGGCGATTTTGAAAACCAAGACATCGAAGACCTGACTAATGTATTCCATAGCAATATGCCCTTTGAAGACGCCTGAAAGGAGTCTAAAAATGCGTACAAATAACGCCAATGGCGATATGGAGAGTGTTATAAACGTAGTGTTGGAAGGCAAAAAGGATAGCTTTCCAAAAGGTACAATGGTCAAGGATATAGTAAGTCAGTTGCTTGACCGAGCCGAGGCGGAGCGCGTGCTGTGCGTAATGCAGGGCGGCGTATGCCTTGAACTCAACGAACCGATCATGAAGGACTGCGAGCTGCGTTCGATCACCTTTCAAGATGAAGAAGGACGGCGCGTTTACGAGCGGTCACTCAGATTTTTATTTCTGCTGAGCATGAAGCGCCTCTATCCTGATAAGCAGGTGAGGATGCTCAACTCGGTTGGGTATGGGCTGTATATCGCGCTGCTTGAGGGCGAGATGGGGCACGGGATGACCCGCGCGATTCAAAGCGATATGGAGGAACTGGCGCGTCAGGATTTGCCTTTCCATAAGGAAACGTGGACGCGCGAGGATGCCATCGCCTATTTTCAAAAAGAAGGCTGGCAGGACAAAGCAGACCTGCTTCGCTATCGTCCAAAGGAAAAAATCACGATGTACCGAATCGGCGCATTGTGCGAGTATTTTTATGGCGTGATGCTTCCCTCCACGGGCTATATCAAGGCGTTTGCCTTAAAGGCTCATTTTCCGGGGGTTGTGCTGCTCGCACCATCACCTCAAACCCCCGATGTCCCTGCGCCGTATGTGCAGCGCTCCAAGTTCTTGCGTGAATTCTCCCAATCGCAGCAATGGTGCGGCATTCTAGGCGCGCAAAACGCTGTGGATGTCAACCGTATGATCAAGGACAATAAGATTCGGGAGTTTATCCGAATCAACGAAGCGTTACATGACCGCTCGATCGCGGGGATTGCTGACGAAATCGTTTCCAGAAAAGCAAGGATCGTCATGATCTTTGGCCCTTCCTCAAGCGGCAAGACCACGTTTGCCAATCGTCTATCGGTGCATCTGCGTGTGCTTGGGCAGCATCCCAAGCTCATATCGCTGGATGATTTCTACCGCAATCGCAGTGAAATCCCGCTGGAAGCAGATGGAAAGCCCGATCTGGAACATGTGAATGCATTGGATATCCCGCTCCTTGCCCAGTCACTGGAGGGCTTGCTCAGCGGAAAAACGGTCAGCATGCCGCGATTTGATTTCACCTCGGCTCATCGAGTGGAAACAGGCTATGATCTGTCGCTCGCGGATGGCGGACCGCTGCTGCTGGAAGGTATTCACGGCATGAACGACCTCATCACATCTGAGATTCCTGAGCAGATGATGTATGGTATTTACGTGAGTGCGCTGAGCTGCATCAATCTGGATGATCATAACCGCATCCGCACAACGGATGTGAGACTGCTTCGGCGTGCGGTGCGCGATATGCGCTTTCGCAACACCAGCATTGAAGAAACCATCGATATGTGGCCTAAGGTTCGTGCAGGGGAAGAAAAGTGGATTTTCCCCAATCAGGAGAAGGCAGATGTGATGTTCAACACCTCTTTGCATTATGAGCTGCCGGTACTCAAAACCATGGCGTATGAGCTATTGCTCGCGATTCCCAAAAGCGCACCTGAGTATCTGATCGCGCATAGACTGCTCAAGGTTCTGCACTACTTTTTGCCCGTAGGCGGCGATGTGATGGATGAAATTCCGCCTCTATCCATCCTCCGAGAATTTATCGGTGAGTGCTCATTCTACGACACGCATTGACAGAACACAGCGGATATAGTATAAATAGCGGTGACCTGTAAGGGTTATATGGGACGGAAGGATGTTAAGCTTGTGGAGATAGTTGCCGAGGTCATAGAAGGTTTAATGGGGGTTATGAGTGCTTGGTTGGTGCTTATGCTCATTTACCAACTTGTCATCAGTTTATTTGGGTTCAAGCGTAATACCAAGAACTACCAAGATCACGATCCTCAAATGCGCTTTTTAGTGCTTGTGCCTGCGCATAACGAAGAGGCTGTGATTGCAAATATTGTAAAAAATTTAAACACCATGGACTATCCGCGTGAACTTTATGATTTCTATATTCTAGCGGATAACTGCACTGACCGTACAGCTGAAGTGGTACGATCGATGGGCGCAAATGTCATGGAAAGCTTCAAGGAAAGTCCTGATGCACCAACAGGCAAACCAATTGTTCTTCAAAAGGCTTTGGAGACGATTGCAGATTATCATCAGAATTACGATCTTGTAATGTTTTTTGATGCGGATAATCTTATTGACCGCAATATGTTCACTGAGGTGAACAGCCAATATCTAAGCGCAGAAGGCAAAGCGGATATTATCCAGTGCTATTTGGGCAGCAAAAATAAGAATGGTGTGGTCGCACTCTTTTATTATATGACCTATACCATCACCAATCGTTTCTTTCAGTACGCCAAAAGCCGTTTAGGGCTTAACAGCGTGGTTGGCGGAACCGGCTTTGCTGTGTCTGCACCGTATCTTCATGAACGCGGCGGTTGGACATCGATGTCGCTGACGGAGGACTTTGAACTTCAGATTGAAGCGACCTGCGAAGGACGCCGCATTTTGTGGAATAATACGGTCCGTATTTATGATGAAAAACCCACTCGATTCCGTGCCAGCTTCCGTCAACGCATACGCTGGGCACAGGGACATTGGTTTGTTGCGTTCAAAAACACGGGCCGCCTATTTAAGGCGCTGTTTAAAAAGCAAATTAAATTCAGGGAATTTTTCTCAACATTCTTGTATAAACATAGCTTAACGCCTTATGTGATTTTGGTGTTGCAGCTGGTGCTGGGTATCGTGATGGAAGTGTTCAAGTGGATCGGTCTGATTACCGTTGCACCCATGCACGCATCGTTGATTAGCTGGCTTGCGCTCAACTGGCCAAGCATCGTGCTGTTCTTCTATTCGTTTATCTTCCTGTTTTATGTGGGAGATTATTTGGATAATCACAACCGTGTCGACCTGCGTACGCTCTTCCCGATGCTTTGGAGCCTTTTGCTCAACACCATGGTTGCCGGCTGGGCGCAGGTGGTTGGCTTGTTCAAGCATCGTCAGCAAAACAATTGGGTAAAGACCGAGCATAGCATTTGCGCTGCTGAGGACATGGTGGTCAACATCGACCTTACAGTTGATGAGAGCCATATGGATGATCAGCAGGAGAATGCTAAAATCATCTCGGACAGACAAGGCGCAAGCGCCTAATGGCTCACCAAGGAGGTCAATAATGCAAAACAACGCAAGTGTTGTCAGTGTTATCGTGCCTGTTTATAATGCGGAACAAACATTGAGACGTTGTCTTGATAGTATTTTAGGACAAAGCTATGAGCACCTTGAGGTGCTTTTAGTTGATGACGGAAGCACAGATGGCAGCCTGACATTGCTCAGAGAATATGAGCGCAGCGATAGCCGCGTGCGCGTGTTTTCTGTACCAAACGGCGGCGTTTCCGCCGCGCGCAATCTGGCGATTGATCACGCAACGGGTGAATATATTCAGTTTGTAGATAGTGATGATAATTTGTTTGCAGGCGCAACGATGAATTTGATCACCGCCATGAAAGATCAAAGCTGCGAACTGACGATTGCGCCTTATATCGAAGTTGTGGGCAATATGCAAAAGCCCTGCGGTCGTTTGCAAAGCGATGAGGTGCTTGATCAGGCGGGGTTTTTGGATCACCTGAGCGCACATCCAAACAGCTTTTATTATGCAGTGCTATGGAATAAGCTCTACCGCAGGGACATCATTTGTGAACAAGGCATTCGCTGCGATCAAAGGTTTCCATGGGGTGAGGATTTTGCATTCAATGCATACTACTACCGCTATGTGAAGCGTGTTGCGGTGATTTCAAAGCCCGTATACCAGTACAGGCGCAGCCCTGATGGACTGGCAATGAGTACAGCAAAGGATACCCTGCGTCACCCAGTCGATTCCATAGGGGTGAAAAAGGAGCTGTATGAACTGTATAAGCAGCTCTTTGAGAGTGTGGGTTTGTATGAAAAGTATAAGCGGGTATTGCCCCAGTATTTGTTTAAAGTAACCATTAGTGGATAGCAATACAATAGCCGCTGTGAATGAACTTCACGGCGGCTATTTTGATATTACAAATTGTTAAGCTTCGTCCAGTACCAGCGATACCACGTTTTCAACCCCGCCTGCGTAGCAGAACATATCCACAGGCTGGCAGTGTTCAAAGCGGTAGCCGCCCTCCGCGAGCATTTTGATATCACGTGCTTGCGTAGGAACGTGGCAGCTGACGTAAACCACGCGCCGCGGCCTTGCGGCGATAACGGCTTCCACGACCTGCGGTTCAACGCCCTTTCGAGGGGGATCGAGAATTACGACATCGGGGCGAAGACCATCTGCGACCAGCTTAGGCAGTAAATCCTCCACGGCAGCGGTATGAAACTCTGCATTGCTGATGTCATTGCGCTTGGCATTGCGCTTGGCACTGTCCACCGCTTGGGGCACGATTTCAATGCCGATCACGCGGGATACCTTCTTTGCCATGCAAAGGGCGATTGTTCCTGCGCCTGCATAAGCATCAACCACAACATCGTTTTCCTTTAAATCGGCAAAATCAATCGCGCTTTGGTATAGCTTCTCGGTCTGATCGGGATTGACCTGAAAGAAGGAGAGCGGCGAAATCTCAAAGGTAAGCCCGAGCAACGATTCGTATATCACATCATCGCCGTATAGCTTCTTTGAGGATCTGCCGAGAATCACATTGGTGCGTGATTTGTTCACGCTAATGTGCAAGGCACAAAAGCCAGCTACCTTGTCGCCCATTTCTTTGATGAGATAGGGGATGTCGGGGAGCTTTTCCTGAGTGGCTACCAGCACCAGCATCAAGCTGCCGTTTCTGGATACCCGAATGACTATATGGCGAAGGATTCCCTTGCCTGTTAATTCATCATAGGGGGTAATATTGCCCTGCTTCATCCAATCGGTAATAATGGCGATGATATTTCCGAGGTCGCCCATCGCTACATCGCATCCGCTGATGGGGACGATGGAGTGGCTGCGCCTGCGGTAAAAGCCAAGCTTTGGGTCGCTTGCGCTGCCGCCAACGGGCAAAGCGGTTTTGTTGCGGCAATGCCAGGGATTCTCTGCACCCAATACAGGCGGGACATCCGCTTTTGATAACGTGAGCCCGCCGATG
>LFRM01031794.1_pt8 | contig 11433 bp, 10 predicted proteins | sample 618341 | NCBI WGS metagenome assembly LFRM01 (sample SAMN03654438, study PRJNA283298) | anaerobic digester metagenome | isolation source: pool of bioreactors CSTR01a, CSTR02a, and CSTR03a thermophilic anaerobic... | place: Denmark: Kgs. Lyngby | collected 2014-05-21
GCCGTCAACAAGAATTTTAAAATTCAAAGCGATTGGCCGGAAAACGCGAGTTATCCGTATTTATTGCAATCGCTGGCCAAAGATATCGCCAATGATCCCGAGGCCTTGACGACCGAGGATGAAAACACCTTTACGATCGAGACGAAAACGAAAATGCACGCCGACGCGGTTCCCGTCAAACAAAAAATTCTCTTTAGCAAATCCACCAATTTGCCGACGGAAGTTTTAATATACGACGAGAACGACAATCTTTATATCCGGACAGTTTTTTCCAACATAAACCTTAATTATAATATCTCCGACGACGAGTTTGATCTCGAAAACAGCATGACGACGGTCAGAATCGAATTGGGCGACGGCATTACGTACGAAGGCCGGGAGATAGCTTATCCGCGTTATTGCCCGGAAGGAATCACGTTAATAACGGAAAAAACGACGCAAAACACGGAAAGAACTGAAGTTTTATCGATCATGATTTACGGCAATGAACCGGGATTCACCGTTATTCAAGAATTCGTGAACGATCAGGAGGCGATGCGGTACCAGGAAGAAGAGGGCGACATCGTCATGGTGATGGGGGCTTGCGCGATTCTGAAAAACAATTCGGTCATATTGTTCTTTAACGGAATAGAATACACGGTGGCCTCGGATGATCTTTCGGTCGACGAGTTGATTAAAATCGTTCAAAGTTTCATGACGGATGACGAAAAATAATCAAAATACCAAAATAATCATTAAAAAACAAAAAGTTTCTTGATATAAGAGACTTTTTTTAGTATAATATATATTGCTTGATTAATAATAGCGAAAGGAGCATGTTTACCTTAGGGTAAAAATGAGGCTATATGAATAAGAAGTTTAGCGCAAAAAAGCAAATAAGTCATAAAGTTGTAATTTTCTGGTCAATGATCGGTTTCGTGACGCTGGCTTTCGTCGTGGCGATAATCATCATGTTCGTTAACGCCCAATCGACCCGCTCGATTAACGATATAAGAAACCTTTATGAAGAAGAAGTATTCCAGCAGGAAGGCTCATATTATGTCTATGTTTACAGTAAAATCGGCATAACCGATGAACAAGCCGAGCTGGATAAGGCTAGCGATCTGGAAGAGTTGATCGTGACTTATATGACTTACGCGAAAAGACACTCAAATGCAAGGCGAATATACGGTATGAATGTTGACAGTTTCCGTAACAAAAGCGCGGTATTCATGTCCGGCTCCACTAACGTCGTTGGCAGTGCAAGATTTTCCGGTCTGCGGATCAACGCCGACGATATTCCGATTTTGATGCTTATCGAAAACGGAAAGGTATCGAAGGCTTATTTGACGGAGAAGGAGATTCGCGACGCGTTGGACAAGGATATGAATCCCTAATTTGAAAACCACGGGGAGGCTGGCAATGCGGAAATAATTGCTTGACATTTAATACAATTTGTGATATTATAATATGGCGTAATCGGAGTAGTACTCAAGAGGCTGAAGAGGTGCCCCTGCTAAGGGCATAGATCGGATTAAACCGGTGCGAGGGTTCAAATCCCTCCTACTCCGCCATATGGCCCGTTGGAGAAGCGGTTTAACTCACAAGCCTTTCACGCTTGCATACACGGGTTCGAATCCCGTACGGGTCACCAAATGACCATCAGAGTTGGCTTTTTGCCGACTTATTTTTTTAGGTGAAAAATATTTATCGGAGTGAAAATTTTTATCGGAAATGGAGTAAAATGAAAAAAAAACTTATTGAATTAAGAAATATCGTAAAGTCCTTTGACGACGAAGTGGTTGTTGACAACATCAATCTCTATATTTACGAAAATGAGTTTGTCACTCTGGTTGGTCCGTCGGGTTGCGGGAAAACGACAATCCTGCGCATGATCGGCGGTTTCGAGACTCCGGATTCCGGCGAAATCATTCTTAACGGCGAGGTTATTAATAATATCCCCCCGCACCAAAGACCGATTAACACCGTTTTTCAACGATACGCCTTGTTCCCGCATTTGAACGTTTTCGATAACGTCGCTTTTGGCTTGCGTAATTATAATCGCGTTTACGAGGAATTGAAAAGCAACGTGCGCAGGCAATACGAAAAAGAACGCAAGGCGTTACAATCGCGTTTAAGTCAAAAAATCACGCGGGAAGAACGGGCGGAAATAAAAAACCGTTTGAAAGAAATTAAAAAAGAGATCGCGGATAAAATATATGAAGAAAGAGAAAAACTTCTCGAGAAAAAATTACGCGATATCAAAGAGCTTTACGATAAAAAAATAAAAGATTTGGAAGAGAAAATCGAAATCGAGGAACAAAAAGAAGACGAGGTCGAAGCCGCTCGGGCGAAACTGGAAGAGTTGGAGGCGAAAATTCAGGCGGAAATCGCGGCTAAAAAAGGTTGGAAAACCAAAATTAACGGCAAATACGCAAAGGAACTTGCCGAATTAAGAAAAATCGTCAACCGCGAAAAGCTTGAGTTATTGAACCAACAATTGAAGGAAAGCTACCGCCGTTATCATAACGAGTTAAAAGCGGCCAAATCGTTTATGCTCAGCAAACATCATATCGAGGAAGCCGTTTTCGAGGTGCTGAAGCTTGTCAAGCTGGAAGGTTTGGAATACCGTAAAATCAACAGCTTAAGCGGCGGCCAGCAACAAAGAGTCGCCATCGCCCGCGCCGTCGTCAACAAACCGAAAATACTATTGTTGGACGAGCCGCTCGCGGCCCTGGATTTAAAACTCAGGCAAAACATGCAATACGAGCTTAAAGAGATGCAAAGAAAACTGGGCATTACCTTTATTTTCGTGACGCATGACCAGGAAGAGGCCTTGACGATGTCCGATACCGTCGTAGTTATGGATAAAGGCAAGATCCAACAAATCGGCGCCCCGGAAAAAATCTATAACGAACCGAAGAACCGGTTTGTCGCGAGTTTTATCGGCGAAAGCAATATTATCCGGGGGCGGTATCTGGGAAACAAGCAAGTCGAATTCATGGGTTCGGTATTTGAGTGCGTCGACGAGAATTTTGAAGCGGGCGAACCGTGCGATATCGTCATTAGGCCCGAGGATTTTGATGTCGTTCCCCTTGACCAGGCGAAACTTATCGGCACGGTTGACGCCACCGCTTTTTTAGGCGTTCATTTTGAGATTTGCGCGATCGTCCAAGGTCAGGAATTGGTTATTCACAAATATGAAAACGTGCAGGTAGGAGACAAAATCGGTCTTTCCGTCGACCCGTATGAAATACATTTGATGAAGGTGGACGAAGATGAAACGGTTTAAAAGATTTGCCTGGCCATATTTTCTTTGGATGCTCGTTTTTACCCTCATTCCGATAGTTTTGCTTTTCGTGATATCGTTTTTGGAGATGAGGTCTTTGAATTTCGCTTCGGCGCGCTTTAGTTTCGCGGCCTTTTCCAAGACCTTTAATTCCGTATATATAAACGCTTTTGTAAAATCAATCGTTTTGGCGGCGATTGCGACGGCATTCTGTATTTTGATCGGCTACCCGCTCGCCTATATCGTCTCGACGCTTAATATCGCCAATCGGTTTTCGTTTTTGTTGATCCTGATTATGCCGATGTTTACCAACATGCTGCTTAGGGTTAATACGATAAATAAATTATTGCGACCGGAAAGTTTTTTGAAAAACCTTTTCGGGATTAGTTTGAATATTAGCGGATCGGAGACGGCCGTGGTGCTCGTCATGGTTTTGATGTATTTGCCGTTCATGGTCTTTCCGATCTTTACCGTTTTGGAAAAAATTGACCCGTCCTTGCTTGAGGCAAGTCGCGACCTGGGCGCCAATAATTTTAAAACATTTTTAAAGGTGACTCTTCCGCTTTCCCTTAAAGGGATAAGCAGCGGGATTATCATGGTCTTTTTGCCTTGCGCCACCAGTTTTACTATCCCCTATATCGTTTCCGAAGGGAAAATGAAATTAATCGGCAATATTATCGAGGATAAAATGGGGTTGGGCAACGTTATCACTACCGATTACCCGGTCGGGAGTTTGCTCTCCATTATTATCTTAATCGCGGTGATGGGATCGCTTTGGCTAATCAGCAAAATCGACGCCGAAGGGGAGACGCTGCTATGAATAACGTTGTTCGCGTAAAGGCGCCCAAATGGACGATAATAAAACGGCGGGTCCTCGACGTCGGGAAATGGGTCTTTCTCTTTGCCGTGATTATGCTGCTTTATTTCCCGATTATTGTTATAATCATTCAATCGGTAAATAAAAACGTACAAGGAACTTACTTTTCCGGGTTCACGCTCGAGTGGTATAAGCGGATGTTTAGGGACGAAGATTTGATGGGAGCGATTCAAAACACGATATCAATCGCGGTTCTCGCAACGCTAATATCCACGGTTTTGGGCACTATATTCGCGCTCGGAATCAACTCGCTTAACAGCCGGCGCCGGCGACAGATGATTATCCTTAATAATGTCCCGGTGCTTAATGCCGATGTCGTTACCGGCGTTTCCCTGTTCTTTATTTTTAAATTTTTCGGCGTGTTTGTCGGTCGCGAATTTATCCTGGGTTACGAAACGATGCTTATCGCCCATGTGTTCTTTTGTATTCCCTACGTGGTGTTAAGCGTCCTACCGAAACTCAACGAAGTCGATAAAAATCTTTACGACGCGGCATTGGATCTTGGGTGCCCCCCCTTGGGAGCCCTGATGAAGGTAATTATTCCCTCCATTCGGACGGGAATCTTTACCGGAGCGCTTTTGGCCTTCACCATGTCGTTTGACGATTTTGTTATCAGTTATTTAGTCGCGGGTGAAGAGGTTAAGAATTTCTCGATGTGGATTTATGCCAGCCAACGCGCGGCGGGAAGGACACTCGCTTGGCCCAAGGCCTATGCCTACAACGCGATCATTTCGCTTGTCGTCTTGTTGATATTAATCATTTACAATATCGTTTTGATTAAGAAACAAAAAAGAGAAAGAAAGGTGCGTGTTAATCTAAGTTGAAAAAGAATCTGTTTGTTATAGGTTTGATCTTGATCCTGGCTTTATTGGGCGGCTGCGATCGCCGGGAAAAACTATATATCCTCAACTGGTATGATTACGTCAGCGAGGATTTGGTTAAGGAATTCGAAAAAGAATACGGCGTGAAGGTTGTTGTCGACCCGGTTACCTCCAACGAATCGATGTATAATAAGATCGAAACGCGCGCGGGGAAATACGATATCGTCGTCCCGAGCGAATACATGGTGGAAAGAATGTACCGCGACGGGATGCTTCTTGAACTGGACTTATCAAAAATCCCCAATTACGACGTTAATAAAGTCGACGAAAAACTGCAGGAATTGCGCGACACTCATTTCGAGGAACAACAAAAATACGCCGTCCCCTATTTTTGGGGAACGCTCGCCATCATGTATAACGACGCTAAGCCAGGCGTTAAGGAATTGGTGGAAGAGCACGAGTGGGCGGTTTTCTTTGACCGCGACATCATTCCGGCGGGCGTTAAGATCGGCATGTACGATTCGAGTCGCGACGCTATCGCAACGGCGCTTTTCTATCTGGACCGGAGTTCCAATCCGGAAAGCGTCGATGACTTAAAAGACGCCGAAGATCTGCTCGTTAACTTTAAGTATGACTTTTGGGGGACCGACAATATTAAAGAAGTTATTATGACCGGAAACCTCGATATCGCCCTGGTCTATTCGGGCGATTACTTCGACACGATTTTTTACGCCCAAGAAACAGGCGGCGAAATCACATTCGGAATGCACGTGCCAACGGGAAGAAACAATGTCTGGTTTGATAACCTCGCTATTCCCGTGACCGCGACCAAGGTTGACTTGGCTCACGAGTTCATTAATTTTATTCTCGAGCACGATAACGCCGTGGAAAACGCGGCATATGTCGGCTATTGCCCGACTTATCAGGATGTTTACGAGAGTTTGATTGAAGACGAGGAATTGAAGGAAATTGTTTTGCATCCCGGATTTCATCCCGGAAATATCGAGAATGCCGAAGTTTATCTGCTTTTGGACCGGGAGATCGCCATGAAGATGGATGACATATTGACGAAAGCGCGCAGTAAATGACGCGCGGATTGGCGGCCGCTAGCGGCCGCTTTTTTATATAAAAAAGGTTGCCGTGCGATTTTATATGTTGTATAATACATTAGAAAGAAGTGCGAAATGGTAAAAATTACGAATTTATCAAAAACCTACCCCGGCGGAAAACTGGCCGTTGACAACATTTCGCTCGCTGTAGAACCCGGCGAGATTTTTGGTTTTATCGGTCATAACGGCGCCGGTAAAACAACGACAATTAAATGCATGGTCGGGATTTTGTCTTTTGAGAAGGGCGACATTTTGATTGATGGAAAATCAATAAAACAAAATCCGATCGCCTGCAAGTACGAAATCGCCTATATCCCCGATAACCCCAATATTTACGAGAATTTGACGGGGATCCAATATCTTAATTTTATATGCGATATCTACAAAATTCCCAAAGCGCAAAGAAACGATGATATCAAAAAATACGCGCAATTATTTTTGTTTGAAAAAAATCTCGGCGACGTAATATCGTCTTACTCGCACGGGATGAAACAAAAGTTAATCTTGATTTCCGCTTTGGTTCGCCGCCCCAAACTATATGTAATGGACGAGCCTTTCGTCGGGCTTGACCCGAAAATGGCTTATTTGGTGAAGGAGACAATGCGCGAAAAGTGCGAGGAAGGGGCGAGCATCTTCTTCTCGACGCACGTCTTGGAGGTCGCGGAAAAATTGTGTCATCGCATCGCCATCATCAAGCAGGGTAAAATCATTACCGTGGGCGACATGGAAAGCGTAAAGGGCGATAAATCGCTTGAGGACGTCTTCTTGGAGTTGTATGACCATGAGTGAATTCTGGTTGTTGCTTAAAGCGAATTTCATCAACACGTTGAAAATTAATAAACGGTTAAAGGGCAACCGGTCCCCGATTGTGGCTTTCATTTTAGTTCTCATCGGTTTTTCCGTGTTCTTGGGGCTTGGTTTCCTTTATATGTTTATGTTCGGCGAGTTGTTTAATGAGTTGGGGACCCCGGAAATGATCTTAATAGTCGGAATCTCTTTGGGCTTTATTCTGATTATTGTCATGACGGTAACCGTGGCCAACAGTTACTTGTTCCGCAGCCGCGATTTTGATTTATTGATGTCATTGCCGGTGCCAACCTCGGCGATCGTCGCGAGCAAGATCGCTCACATGTTGTTACTGAATTACCTATTGTTTTTTGTCCTATATTGCCCGACAATCGTCGTTTATCTCGTTTATAATGAAGCCGGTTTAATCTTTTACCTGCTGATCCTGCCGACGTTTTTCTTGATTCCCCTGCTACCGATTACTGTGTCGGGTTTGCTCTCATATTTGTTCGGGTTTATACCGTTAAAAGAAAAGTACAAAACGTTTTTCAAAATTATCTTGCCGATCGCTTTTATCTTGCTCTACTTTTTTGGGCAATTTCTGTCAATCGGCTCGGGAGCGGATGACGATTCGTTCGTCAATTTCGGCAAGTTTTTCGGGAAATTTAATTATCCGGGCATACTCGCGGCTAACGGAATGACCGGGTCGATACTTGAATATTTGTTGTTCGTCGCGATTTCCGTAATCCCGTTCGTCGGTTTCATATATTTAATCGCCGTTAACTACTTGAAAACGAACAACCGCAGTCTCCGCAGCGATATAAACAAAAAATTCGTTCTCAAGGAAATGAAAGGCGCGAGCCAAACGCGGGCTTTGATCGGGAAGGAATTACGCCGTTACTTCAGCTCTTCGATATACGTGGTCAACACGATTGTTTCCCCGTTAATGTCATTCATCCTGCTTATCATGTTTATCATCTTTAAGAACAGGATGACGGAGTTTGACTTTAAGCCGGAAGTTGTCGCGCCCATGTTGATCGCGGTCTTTATATTTTCTTTATCCCTTACCTCGACGACCAGCTCTTCCATCTCGATCGAAGGGAAACAATTCTGGATATTAAAATCCTTGCCCTGCTCGGAAAATAAAGTTTTCTTTGCGAAGATATTCGTCAATCTTTTTATAACCGTTCCCTTTCTCGTGGTTGACGTAATCATCGCGATTGTCGCGCTGAAAATATCCGTCCTTCACGCTTTATTCGTGTTCTTGATTCCTTTGTTATTGCTTTTGTTTACTAGTTTTACCGGGTTATACGTCAATTTGCTTTTCCCGCGATTTGACTATGAAAACGACACGAAAGTAGTGAAACAAAGCATAAGCGTTCTCTTGTCTATGGTTTGCGGCGTAATCGCGACGGCGCTCTTGGTCGGTCTCGGTTACCTTCTGATTCGCGAGTTCGGAAACAATATTATCGTGTATTTGCTGACAACCCTCGCGACCGCGATTTTAGCCTTAACGAGCTTCCTGCTATTGCGTTTTAGCGGAACAAAACTATATCAAAACATCCATTCGTAAGCGGCCTGGCGGCCGCTTACTTGCTTTTCGGAAAAAAGACTAAAATCATCTTGCAAATTTGTTCAAAATTTAGTATAATTATTATTGCAGTGTTTACAGGGGTATAGTTCAATGGCAGAACAGCGGTCTCCAAAACCGTCGATGAGGGTTCGAGTCCTTCTACCCCTGCCATACGGCGATCGTGGCGAAGTGGCTAACGCATCGGATTGTGGCTCCGACATTCGTGGGTTCGATTCCCATCGGTCGCCCCATACGCTAGGATAGCTCAGCTGGTAGAGCAATTGATTCGTAATCAATAGGTCGTAGGTTCGAGTCCTATTCCTAGCACCATTTAGGCAAAAACAAGTATGGATTTACAATTCCATGCTTTTTTTATATAATATAGGCGAAACTAAGGTGACGTATGTTAGTAAAAGTAAATGTCAGGGAAATAGTCGAAACGGTATACGGGAGCGGGGATTTAATAAGCGAGACGTCGCTAATTAAACGAGCCGAGATTGGCGCGCTTATCCACAGGGAGCACCAGGCCCGGTATATGGAAGGCGAGCGGAGCGAGGTTTACATCGAGCATGCCGACAGCGTCGACGGTCACGATGTTGTTATCACCGGGCGAATCGACGGGATTATTAAAGTTGACGGGAAATATTTCATTGAGGAAATCAAATCAACGACGCGCGATCTTTCGACACTGGACGAAAAGAGCGTTCCCGCCCATTTGGCCCAGGCGAAAATGTATGCCTACTGTTATTTAAGGGAAAACCGATTGCCGGAGATCAATGTCAGGCTTTCTTATATTCATGTTGAAAGTAAAAAAATAAAGACCTTGGATTTTTGTTTTTCCGAGAAGGAATTGAGCGATTTTTATTACGAGACGCTCGGGCTTTATCTTGACTGGCTGGCGCTAATCGACAGTCACGAGACGGAAAGAATCAAATCGATCGAGGGCTTGCGATTTCCTTTTCCGAATTACCGGACCGGGCAAAAAGACTTAATCTCCGCCGTTTATAAGAATATATTAAACCGGGAAATACTTTACGCCATCGCGCCGACCGGCGTCGGGAAAACGATAGCGACGCTTTTTCCGGCGTTAAAGGCGGTCAACCGGAACGATCAGAAAGTGTTTTATCTTACCGCGAAAAATCTCGGGAAAAAAGTAGCCTTGGACACAGTTTTTTTATTGCGGGAAAAGGGGCTGAAATGCAAGACGATCGAGATTACGGCCAAGAATCTCGCTTGTTTTCAAAAGACAAAAGATTGCGACGCGGACAAATGTCCGTACGCGCGTAATTATTACGGGAAGCTATTCGGCGCCCTTCGGGACATTTACGATAACGAGGACATGTTTACCAAAGAGGCGCTCGCGGAATATGCCGAAAAGCATAAGCTTTGCCCGTTTGAATTCAGCCTTGACTTAAGTTATTACGCCGATATAATTATTTGCGATTATAATTATGTATTTTGCCCGCTGACGCGCTTAAAGCGCTATTTTGACGTCGGCGCCAGATACCGACCGATATTATTAATCGACGAGGCGCATAATATGCCCGCTCGCAGCCGGGCGATGTATTCCGGGGTTGTTTCGGAAAAACAGGTTAAGCTTTTGAAGAAACTGCTTGTCTCGGCGCGGAAGGAACACGAGCGCGCTTTTGACGGCCTTTTCGCGTTTCTTGACGGGTATAAAAGAATAAGCGGCGAACAGGATTATTTGGTTATCCCCCATGACCGGGTGTTCGTCGACGCGGTTCGGCATCTGGTAATTTGCGTTAACAATTTATTGGACGAGAAAAAAGACATGCCGCGCCGCGCCGATATCATCACTTTGGTCTTTGAACTCGCGCGATTTGTAACAGTATCCGATTATTTTGACGAGAATTTCGTTTTTGCCTTAAGCAATGATAAAGACGATTTCGCGGTTAAAATCGATTGCCTTGACGCGGGGAAGTTTGTTTTACGGACGATTAAAGAATCGGCGCTCAGTTCGGTCTTATTTAGCGCCACTCTTTACCCCCTGCCTTATTACATGAAAACCCTGACCGAGGGGGAGGGCGATTATGTTATGATAGATTCGCCGTTTGACGCCGCGCGTCTTAAACTGATCTTCCTGCACACGGTCTCGACGAAATTCCGGCATCGCGAGCAAAGCGTCGACGCGATAATCGACGCTATCCGCGTTCTTTCCAACAGCCGTCCGGGAAATTATATCGTATTCTTCCCGAGCTACGCCTATATGGAAATGGTCCGCGCGCGACTGGATCAATATAATTTGGATTTCACGCTAATAGTTCAGGATCCAAATTTCACGATTGAAGAGCGCGAGGAAATAATCGAGTTATTCCGAAATGATAATAAGGAAACACAAGTCGGGTTTTTCGTCATGGGCGGGATGTTCAGCGAGGGTATCGATTATATCGGCGACATGCTTAACGGCGTGATCGTCGTCGGCGTCGGGCTTCCCCATGTCGGAGGGTATAACGACGTCGCCAAGACTTATTACGATCAAAAACTGGGTAAAGGGTTTGATTTCGCATACACTTATCCCGGTTTTACAAAAGTCGTGCAGGCCGTCGGTCGGGTGATAAGGTCCGAAACGGATTATGGCGTCGCAATTTTAATCGATGACCGTTTTGCTTATTCCAAATATCGAGCGCTTTTCCCCAAGGAGTGGAAAAAAGTCGCTTGGGCGAAGGATTCGTTTATGTTAAGCGAGGAATTGCGCGATTTTTGGGAAAACTTTAATTAACGATTGTATTAATTAAAAAAAATGATATAATTAATAAACCTGAAAGGAGAGAAAATGTTTATGAAGCGACTTTTTAGTTTTAACGCCAAGCAAGAGTGTTCGACGCTGCTAGTCGTGATATCAAAGGTTGTTAAAGTTATTTACATTGTTCTGGCTTGCGTCGCGGCCTTGATTATGCTTATCGGGGGAATCCAGGCGATTGAAGACTCTGGCCTTTATTTTTTGCTTGCTTTGGTTTTGGGCGCCGCCGCTTTCTTTT
>LFRM01104772.1_pt1 | contig 11427 bp, 9 predicted proteins | sample 618341 | NCBI WGS metagenome assembly LFRM01 (sample SAMN03654438, study PRJNA283298) | anaerobic digester metagenome | isolation source: pool of bioreactors CSTR01a, CSTR02a, and CSTR03a thermophilic anaerobic... | place: Denmark: Kgs. Lyngby | collected 2014-05-21
TTATACTCTGCCCTTGAGGTAAACATTCTATAAGGTTCGGTAACACCCTTGGTAATCAAGTCATCGACCAAAACCCCCAGGTACGCTTCATCACGACGAGGCGTCCAGGGTGCTTCACCCTTTACCTGCAGTGCGGCATTCAAACCTGCCAGCAAACCTTGTGCACCGGCTTCTTCATATCCAGTGGTTCCGTTAATTTGTCCGGCAAAAAACAAACCATTAATACTTTTTGTTTCAAGACTGCTTTTTAATCCACGTGGATCAAAATAATCATATTCAATGGCATACCCTGGACGAATAATATGAGCGTTTTCCAACCCAGGTAAAGAATGCACCAATTCCAGCTGTACATCATAAGGCAGGCTGGTTGAAATTCCATTTGGATAAATTTCATGTGTTGTCAAGCCTTCAGGTTCTAAAAACACCTGGTGGGAATTCTTGTCAGCAAAACGATGCACCTTGTCTTCAATCGAAGGGCAATAGCGCGGACCAATTCCATCAATCACACCGGTATACATGGGGGACCTGTCTAAACCACCCCGTATAATTTCATGGGTTCTTTCATTGGTATAGGTAATCCAGCAAGGCAACTGCCGGGGATGCATTTGTGCATTCCCCATATATGAAAAAACAGGAATAGGATCCAGATCTCCTGGCTGTTCAATCAGGTTGGAAAAATCAATCGTTCTGGCATCAATACGCGGAGGCGTACCGGTTTTGAGTCGTCCCTGAGGGAGCTTCAGCTCTTTTAATCTATGGGCAAGGCTGATGGCAGGAGGATCTCCTGCACGGCCTGCAGAATAATTCTTCAATCCCACATGGACTAGACCATTCAAAAAAGTACCTGTTGTCAATACCACAGCACGCGACCTGAATTTAAGACCAATCTGTGTTACCGCTCCAACCACCCGGTCACCCTCAACAATCAGATCATCAACTGCCTGCTGGAACAACCAAAGGTTTTCCTGATTTTCAAGTCGGGTACGTATGGCTTGTCTGTACAGCACCCTGTCTGCCTGCACCCTTGTTGCGCGCACGGCCGGGCCTTTTGAACTGTTCAGTATTCTGAATTGTATTCCTGCTTCATCTGCTGCCAGCGCCATGGCGCCACCTAGTGCATCAATTTCTTTTACCAGATGTCCTTTCCCAATCCCACCTATTGAAGGATTGCAAGACATTTGGCCTAGGGTTTCAATATTGTGTGTCAGCAATAATGTTTTGGCACCAGTACGGGCAGAAGCCAAAGCGGCCTCTGTCCCAGCATGACCACCACCCACTACTATCACATCAAACTCGTTTGGGTAATCCATTTTGTTTCTAATAAAAAAATAGCAATAGTTAATTATAAATCCAGAACAAATGTTCCACGTGGAACATTTGCATAATTTCAGTTATTTTGGATATTTTTATGTCCGGAAACGAAAAATCTTTAGGTAAGATTGTTTTGAGGTTGTTCCACGTGGAACAAAGCAAAGCTCTGTGGATAACTTTGTTAATAATAAGACGAAAAGGTATGTACTGCCATGTATAAAATGTTAATAACATTCTCTACAATAAGGCATAATAAGGATTATAGCCTTGTTGATAAAATTTATATAGCTTGAAATTGTTATACAAAAACTGTGAATAAAATGATTAAATCAAAATTACCCGACGTTGGAACAACTATTTTTACCATCATGAGCCAGTTGGCCAATGAATATAATGCGATAAATCTGGGGCAAGGATTTCCAGACTTCAATCCTGATGAAAAACTGGTTTCATTGGTGAATAAAGCCATGCTCAGTGGACATAACCAGTATCCATATATGCCAGGCGTACAATCGTTACGAATTGCCATTGCAGATAAAATAACTCAACTTTATTCGCAAAGTTACAACCCCGAGACAGAAATAACCGTTACCAATGGCGCTACTGAAGCGTTAATGTCTTCAATACTAAGCGTTATTCATGATGGTGATGAAGTTATTGTTATTGAACCATGCTATGACTCTTATGTACCATGCATAAAATTAGCCGGAGGAATTCCGGTATTTGTTTCCCTGACTCCTCCTTCTAAAAATAATCCTGCCTACTCAATTGACTGGAATAAAGTGAAAAATGCCATCACTGAAAAAACCCGGTTGATCATTCTGAATTTTCCTCATAACCCAACTGGTCTTACTTTGAAATCATCTGATTTGGATGCTATTGAAGATTTAATCAAGGATAACGAAATATTTTTGATTGGTGATGAGGTTTATGAACATATTGTGTTTGGAAATAAACCTTTCTTGAGTTTATCTACCCGGGATTTTTTAGCCAGCCGTTCGTTTGTGATTTCTTCTTTTGGCAAAACCTACCATACCACTGGCTGGAAAGTAGGGTATTGCAGTGCACCTAAAGCATTGACCGCAGAATTCAGGAAAATTCATCAATTTGTGGTTTTTACCGTAAGTTCACCCATGCAATATGCATTTGCCGAATTTATGAAAGATCCGGCCACTTATTTGAATTTATCCAGTTTCTATCAAGACAAGCACGATTTTCTATATAACGGTTTGTTAAATACCCGTTTCAAACCAATCAAGAGTGAAGGTACTTTTTTCTTGTTGGCTGATTATAGCGATGTCTCATCGGCTAATGAATTGAACTTTGCCACGGAATTGACGAAAAAACATGGTGTAACGCTGATTCCGGTTTCTGCATTTTATAAAGATTCTTCTGCATTGAGTTCGAATAATAATTTGGTCCGGTTTTGTTTTGCAAAGAAAAATGAAACATTGGAAAAAGCTTTACAAGTGCTAAGTACTATTTAGTTATTATTTTTCTTTATATATAACTGATTAAGAACTAGATGCTCTGTGGATAAGTACTGAAACCCTGTTTTTTTCATTAAAAACAGGGTTTTATGCTGTTTTTTGCTTGTTGAGTTCAATTCTTTTTAGTGTTGGATAAAGTTGAACAAGTTTTGGCACCAAATTTTGAAGCCGGGTTCTTCACTTTTCATACAAAAGTTATTCACAAATCATTTTCATAGTAGTTATCCACAGCCGTTTTTTTTGAAAAAACACGATAAATGTCTGTTTTTATGGTGTTCATAAAATTAAAAACAGGATTGAATCGTGTTTTTTAATGTTTTAAAGTTGGCTGCATTTAATCGTTTTATCGATGCAATTTGGTTCAGGATGTTGAAATTACCCTTGATGATTTATGTTAAAGTAATCATCAAATTGCTTCGGTTTCAGTGAATTGACTACTTTTATGGATAATTGGAATGGCTTACGATACAAATAATATCTTCGCTAAAATTTTACGAGGGGAAGCACCTTCATTTAAAGTGTATGAAGATGACAAAACCTACGTCATGATGGATATCATGCCGCAAACGGTTGGACATACATTGGTATTAACCAAAGAACCAGCCGTTAACTTGTTTGATTTGTCTTACGATGCGGCCCAGGCCTGTGTTTCTACAGCAAAAAAAATTGCCCCTGCAATAATGAAAGCAACCAATGCCGATGGAATTGTTCTTAGCCAGTTTAATGGCGCCGCAGCCGGACAAACGGTTGATCATGTTCATTTTCATTTGGTGCCACGCTATGAAGGACAAAATGTTCACGCCCATGCTCATGTCAAAGGGGATATGGAGGCAATAAAAGCCTTGGCTGAAAAAATTATTGCTGCTATTAATGACTTGAATTAATACTTATACACTTTGATTTTAGATTGCTTAAAAACTGAACCCGGTATTGCACCGGGCTCGGTTTTTTTTATTATTGGTTCAAATTTATTACCATGCACCCAGTAGCACAATGTAAATTGAAACAGGCATAGAGGGGTAGGGTACGAATTGTATAATTAATACATACCTGCCCCTGCTGATTTTTCCAATCGGTAAAACCACAAGGCAGAAAGGATTGATGCAGCCCCAATAACAATAAAACCCGACTTGATATCCTGAACTGAGGGGATCAGGGAACCGTTCAGGCGCATGCTGAAGTCAATGCTTAAGGTCGCTATCCCCATACCCATACTGATTCCCACTTGCTGCGCAGTGGCTGAAAAACTGCTGGCCTGGCTCATTTTCTCAGGTTTGATGTTGGCAAAACTCAGGGTATTGACCGAAGTAAACTCCAGAGAACGGAAAAAGCCGCCAAAAAGCAGGGTCATTGTTATGAGCCAGATAGGGGTCTCAAGGGTAAACAAGGCGCATGCCATGATAAAAAGGCCGGTAATAACCGCATTAACCGTTAGTACACTGCGAAAACCAAATCTTTTCAGGATGGGGATGGCAACAAACTTCATGGCAAGAGCACCCAAGGCACCGGCAAAAGTAATCAGGCCCGCCGATAAAGGGGTGTAATTAAAGCCAATCTGTAACAATAAGGCCAGCAAAAATGGAGTTGAACCAACCGCAAAGCGGCATAAATTGCCTGCAATAATGGAAATGGCAAAGCTTTGGATTTTTAAAAGGGACAAGTCAATAATGGGATTGGCGACCCGTTTGGCATGAAACCAGTACAGGATTCCACTAATAAAAGAAATGGCTAATAGAAAATAGGCATTGATAAATCCCTGGTTTTTTGCCAGGGATTCAAAACCATATACGCAAGAAGCCATGGCAAGGCCACTTAAGATGAATCCTGGCCAGTCCAGACGAGGAGGATTTTCTTTTTTATATTCCTGAATATATTTAAGCACCATGAAAATACCAAGCATGCCCATGGGAATATTGATTAGGAAAATCCAGTGCCAGGAAGTGAAAGTAACAATAAAGCCACCCAGAGGCGGGCCAATCATTGGCCCTAGCAGGGCAGGAACGGATAAAAAAGCCGTTGCCTTGAGCAACTGCTCTCGGGGAACGGCTTTTAACATGATAATACGACCTACGGGCACCATCATGGCACTGGCAAGGCCTTGAATAAACCTGAAAAGTACAAAAGTCTCTAGTGTTGGTGCCATTGAGCAGCCCAGTGAGGAAAGGCAAAACAGCATGATGGCGAGCAGGAATGTTTTTTTTGCGCCAAAGCGGTCTGCGGCCCATCCACAAACGGGAACAAAAACCGCAACCGCAACAAGATATGCGGTTATGGCAATATTCATGCGTACTGCCGTGGTGTTGAAAGTATCGGCCATCATGGGTAAGGCCATTGCCACAACAGAGGAATCCAGCATTTGCATGAAAAGGGCGCAACCAACGATAAAGGGAATCAGCCGAACGGCAGTGGATTGTTTTGTTTTGTCTGGTTTTGCGTGATGGTTGGAGTCAGTTGACATGGTAATGTTGAGGTATCGAGTCTTGAAATATCTCAGTTTAAAGGATATTTGACATCCTCCCTGCCTCTGAAGGGCTGGGCTTGTCGCGCATTTGTTCAGTCAATACGACGCTTGATACTGGTCTTGGGCTTCAGGTGTTTTTCAAAAAAATGATACAGCGGGCTTGTTGTGAGCAATACAAATACCATACGTGACACGTGGAATGCGGTCACAACCGGCGCGCCCAGTGAGAGCACTTTTGCCGTAATCGCCATTTCCGCAATGCCTCCAGGACTATTGCCGAGTACAAGCGTCGGAAAAGGAATATCTGAAATAATAAATAACAGGTAACTGAATCCAAATGCCAGTATCAGGTTAAGGGTATTGCTGATGGCTACTACTGATAAATAGCGGGGGGCCTTTTTGAAAAAATCAGGGCCAAATTTGTCTCCCAGCGACCAGCCAATAAACAGTTGGCCAAGTTTTGAGATTTCATTGGGCAGATAGGTAAGGATGGTATCGTTGCCGGTTAATAAAATGGTAACCAGTAAAGGACCCAAGACCCAAGGGTTGGGAAGTGAAAGCTTTTTGAAAATTAATCCGGTGATGCTGGTTAATATGATGAGCTTGAAAAAACCGCTGGTGTTAAAAAAATAAAGGGCTTCCGTTCCTGGATAATTGCCGGATATATTCAGGAATTTAAACGCAAAGGGAATGGAAACCACTACCATAATCATGCGCAGGCTGTGTGCCGAAGCAACCAGATCTGTTCTGGCATGGTTTTTTTCAGCCAGGTTGGCCATTTCACTGGCACCGCCAATGGCGCTGGCAAACCAGGCGGTTTTAAAATCAACATGACCCCATTTTCTTAAAATGAGAGAACCATTGATACCCAGTAAAATGGCAAATACCATCCCGGCAAAAATGAAAGGAGAGTAACCGCTGATGATAGCCAGAACTTCTGGTGTGAAATACAAACCCAGGGACGTGCCAATAACCCATTGACCCATGTTTCGGAAAACCGTGTGAGAGGTGCTGTTGACGCCGGCTGTTTTGGTGATGGCCGTAAATAACAGTGAACCAATCAGCCATGGCAGTGGTATGGTTAACCATACCGCCACCAAAGCGCCAGACAGTGCCAGAAGGAATCCGGTTAAATATTTTACAAACATGTCATATTAATTGGCTGGGACATGAATTTCATTTTTTCTTGAAAATTTCCTGAATAATGGAGGAACCACGCCAACCAGAATGGCGGCAATCCACAAGCCGATGGAAATCGGGCTTTCAAACAAGATGGAAATCTCACCATTGGTAATAGAGAGGGCACGACGCAGGTTTTGTTCCATCATATCACCCAATACCACACCCAGGACAAGCGGTGCCATAGGTACATTCATTTTCCGCAGGAAATAACCAATCACGCCAATTCCAACCACCAGCATCAGGTCAAATGTCGTGGCATTAATGGCATATACACCGATAAAACTGATGGATAAAATACCAGGAACCAGTAACCAGGAGGGGATGGATAACATGGCTGCAAATACCCGTACCATGGGAATGTTCATTAAAAGCAGCATGACGTTGGCAATGAACAGGGAGGCGATCAGCCCCCATACCAGCTGGGGTTGGGTATCAAACAGGACCGGTCCGGGTGTAATATTGTAAAGGGTCAGTGCACCCATCATGACTGCCGTTGTACCGGAACCGGGTACACCCAATGCCAGCATGGGAATAAATGAACCGGTTGCTGCGCTATTGTTGGCGGATTCGGGGGCTGCAAGGCCACGTATGTCTCCTTTGCCGAATTTGGCATCAGGATCTTTGCTTTCAATCAGTTTTTTTTCATTGGCATAGGCAACGGCAGAGGCGACACTGGCACCGGCGCCCGGCAAAATTCCAATGAAGAATCCTAAAAATCCGGCACGAACCGTACTCCACCAGGTAAGTGCCATTTCTTTTAAATTGAATAGCTTGCGTTCGCTTTTGGGAACATCAATGGATACACCGCTAAGCAGGTTTTCAAGCATTTGCAGCATTTCAGAAACTGCAAAAAGACCAATCACCACCACCACGAAATCAATACCATCGGCCAGATTGGGCAAATCAAAGGTATAACGGTAGACGCCAGAGTTGGCATCCACGCCGACCGTGGCAATTGCCAGGCCAATCATGGCTGCCAGAATTCCTTTGACCGGTTGCTCACCCAACAGGCTGGTAAGTGCACAAAAGGCAAATACCATCAAAACAAAATATTCGGCAGGACCGAAAGCAATGGCCCATTTGGCCAGTAACGGTGCCAACAGCAATATGCCAAAAATGGCAATGGTGGAACCAATGAATGAAGACCAGGCAGACAGCGACAGAGCCACGCTGGCTAAGCCCTGGCGTGCCAGCGGATAGCCATCAAGCGTGGTCATCACGGCTGCGGCTTCGCCTGGTACGTTAATCAGGATAGAGGTAATCCGTCCACCATATTCGGCACCGACATATACGGCGGCCAGCAGGATCAGGGCTGTTTCCGGAGGCAGTTGCATGGCAAAGGCTATGGGTATCAGCATGGCAACCCCATTAATGGGGCCCAGTCCGGGCAGTACGCCAACAATGGTGCCAATAAATGAGCCAAGGGCTGCCACAAGCAGGTTGAGGCCTGAAAAGGCAACCCCGAACCCGATTGATAAATGTTCCATTAATCCGTTCATAGGAGGTCTCCGAGAATGCCGGTGGGCAGTACAACATCAAGGGCTTTATCAAAAAGGAAAAAGAACAGAAGGCCCATTGCAACGCCGCCAATAATGCATTTGATCCATGCACCATTGAACAGCCTGCCTACAAAAATGGCCATGAGTGCCGTAGATAGAATAAAGCCGACCCATTGGAATAAAAATGCATAGGCGGCAACATAGGCGACCATGGTCATAATCCGGAAATTGGCACCTTCCGGATTCGGTTCAACCGTATTGCCACCTTTGTAAGCAAGCCGTACACCGCAAATGGCGATGATTAGCGCAAGCATAAGCGGAAATGCTTTGGGTCCTACGGGTTCATAGGCAAACGGTGCTTCAAGATCATAGCCAAACCAGGTAAGAAATGCGGCAAAGAAAAGGGCGCCAATACCCAATACCCTGTCATTGAGTGCCATAAGAGTACCTTTGAAATATACGTTGAAGTTCCCCCGCATGGCAGGGGAACTTGCGGTTTTTATTGAATTATTTTTTGATCAGACCAAAAGAATCAGCCAGTTCGGTATAAAACTGAACGCGTTCCTTCACATAGCTATCCAGTTCAGCACCGGTTTTGTCAAATGGAAACAAACCTTGCTGCTCTTGCATCTTGGCAAACTCAGGGGTTTTCATCAATTTGTTAAAAGCGTCAACCCACCAGTTGTATTCGTTGTCAGATACTTTGGGACCCACGTAAAAACCACGGATAATGGGCCAATTAATGTCAAAGCCCTGTTCTGCGGCTGTAGGAATATCCGACATTTTTCCAGGCAAACGTTTATCATTGAAAACGGCCAGAATCCGGATGGGTGCACCACCATCAAGCATGGTACGGGCTTCTGCGGCATCCCCCATATAAGCCTGGATATGTCCGCCTCGCAAGGCGGTTACGGCTTCACCACCGCCCTCAAAGGCAACGAAACGCATTTTCTTGTAATCAACACCGGCCGCTTTGGCAGTCAGGGCTGCTTTCATCCAATCCTGGCTACCCACAGAGCCGCCTGCGCCCAGAACAATTTTGCTGGGATCCGCTTTGAAAGCTTCCATCAAGGACTTGAGATCGGTATAGGGGGAATCGTTACGTACAATGGCGACACCATAATCGCTACCGACCGCTGCCAGCCATTTCACGTCATTAACGTTGTATTTGCCAAATTTGCCCTGAGCCAGATTGAGCAATGAACCGCCTGAAAATGCAACAATTGCGTTGCCATCGGCAGGGCGTTGGGCAACGATATTGTTATAAGCCACAGCCCCAATGCCGCCTGGCATGTAAATGGTTCGCATGGGGGCTTCAAGGATTTTGGTTTGGGCAAAACCGTTCAGGGCCAGTCGACAGGTCAGGTCAAAACCGCCACCAGGCTGTGCCGGTGCAATACATTCCGGTTTTTTAGGCTGTTCTTGTGCCTGGACAGTGCCCAGGCAAGTAAGGCCAAGCAGGCTTGCGGTAAGGAAAGATAAGGTCTTTTTATACAGTATCATTACAGTCTCCATTGATAGGTAAGGACCTAACGATACAAAACTGAAGCTTTCGATTAGCTTTCAATTTGATGAAAACCGGCTTTTATCAGGGTAATCCATAGGAATTTTATTGAACACCAGCCGGACAATAAGGCCTGTTTCATTTTTTTTCGAAAAAATCTCAAGCCTGGCCTGGTTGATTTCTGCAATCGTGTTAACAATGGCCAGTCCTAATCCAGATCCGTATTTTTCCTTGCCCGATGCACCCCTGCGAAAGCGTTTTCCTGCCAGGGCAATATCTTCCGGACTCATGCCGGGGCCGTTATCTTCAACCTGCAAGATAATATGGTCTTTTTCTTCCAATACAGAAACGGTAATATGGGAGCGTACAGGACAATATTTAATGGAATTGCTGATAATATTGCTTAAAGCTTCTTTAAGCAGCCATTCAATGCCATTGATCATGACAGGATGTTCGGGCAATTCCTGGCCATAATCCATTCTTTTCTTGCGTGCCGTAGGTAATAAATTGCCGACCACTTCGGCAGCCAGCTGGCAGATATCAATTGTTTCACGTGAAACATTGGCCGTCAGTTTATCTGCGGCATCACGAACCTTCGCCAATGCCAGTAATTGATTGGTTAGCTGAATTGTATTGCCCAGTCTTTGCTGTATGGCGGTTAACACTTCTTCCATTTCGGTGGTTTTGGCCAGTTTTTTTGCATAATCCACCTGCATGTTCAATACGGAAAGAGGTGTGCGCAATTGGTGGGAGGCGTCATCAAGAAACTGTTGCTGGGTAATATTCCGCTTGATGTAACGCGCCAGGTGAAGATTGATGGCCTGGACCAAAGGCTTGATTTCTTTGGGCAATTCTTTTTCATCAATGGGCAGCAAGTTGTCAAAAGAGCGGTTTTTAATTTCGCTGCTAAGTGTTTTTAAGGGGCGAAGCGCAATAATAATGCCACCGGAAAGCAAAAGGATGAAAATGGCAAGCACAACAAAGTCTTTTCGAACCGATTGCCAGATGAGCTGGTTGATGAAATCTTCCCGGCTTGACATGCTTTCGGCAACCTGGATGATGATACGGCTTTCCGGGTTATAAAGCAGGCCATCTTTCGGGCGAATGGCAATGGCGGCAATCCGCATGGGCTGGTCAAGATAATCCCGGTTATAAAAAACGGCTTTACCGGTATCCAATGGGGTCATCGGCAAGGGCAGGTCGACATAGCCTATTTCTGTTAACCTGTCTTCGGTGGCGACCCTGAAATAGGCGGTACTGCGTGTGGTCAGTTCAAAGAACTCAAGCATGTAAAAGGGTTGTTCCATGGCCAGGCCACCATCTTCGGTCTTGATGTTGACTTCAATGGAACGGATGGCACCCGCCAGGGAACGGTCAAATGCCGTGTTGACTTGTCCTCTTAATTCAAGGTTTGAGGCCCAGAGCGAAATCAGCATGGTGATGACCAATGCCGGTATCAATAGCCAGAGCAATGTTGATTTCAGGCTTTTAAATTTCATCATCGGGAATGGGTTCAAGGCAATAGCCAATACCCCGCAAAGTGGTGATTTGTACCGTGGAAGGTTGAAGTTTTTTGCGTAACCGGTGAATGATGACTTCAATTGATTCTATGCCGATTTCCTCATCATTATCATGAGCCAATAAGCGTTCAAGTATGAATTTCTTGTTAACGGGTTCTTCACTTTTCCGGATAAGGATGGCCAGGACTTCACTTTCACGGGGGGTAACCTGCAGTATTTGCTGCTTAACCAGGAATTGGTGTTTTCCCACATCGTAGCTCAGGTCACCACAGCTCAAGCGTGGTTTGTCCCTGCCACGGCTTCTGCGAATAAGGGCATTAAGCCTGGCAACCAGTTCTTCAATCATGAAAGGTTTTGGCAGGAAGTCATCAGCGCCTGATTCCAGGGTATCCACACGATCGGCAAGGGAATCCCGGGCGGTCAGTATAAGGATGGGCGTACGGTCATCTTCGGCTCGCAG
>LFRM01347889.1_pt1 | contig 11422 bp, 12 predicted proteins | sample 618341 | NCBI WGS metagenome assembly LFRM01 (sample SAMN03654438, study PRJNA283298) | anaerobic digester metagenome | isolation source: pool of bioreactors CSTR01a, CSTR02a, and CSTR03a thermophilic anaerobic... | place: Denmark: Kgs. Lyngby | collected 2014-05-21
CGTATATAAAACAAAAATGCCTGCCGTTTCCATCCTGCTCTCCGCTTCACTGGCAGCCCTTATTGGTTATGCTTTTTTTAAACAAAAACAAAAACACTTGAGAAAAAAGCATCGGGAAAAATGGGAAAATGCCGCAAACGAATACAGGCTGAAAGGCTTGCTAAACCTTACCCATCAACAGTTTAAATGGACTCTGGCTAAAACGCTGTTCCGCAGCAGAAAATTCGAAGATATTAAAGTTTTAAAAAATTACATCAAAGCAAACCATAAAAATGAAAAAATTTTAATTGGTTTTTATCATGTTCCTTACACCCAATATGTTCCTGCCCGCGAGCTGTTTAGATTTTCAAAGCTGATGATGCATTACGGCTACAAAACTGGGCTTTTCTTCAGCAGTTCGGCTTTTGATGACGCATGCCATCGGGTGGCTCAGGATATTCCCGGTGTTACCATTCACCTGGTAGATACAACCGCATTGATCCACCTGATGGAGAGAACGGGCGTGTTCAATGATCAAAAAACCATCGACAAATATTTAAACAGCAAGATCAAAAATTACAAACTTCAAAGAAAACAAAGCCGAAAACAACTATTACCCAAGCCAAAAAACGCAAAGACCTACACTGTATACGGCGTACTGCATCTGGGGGCGGCTTTTGTATTCCCTTCCTATTTCATGTACTTCTTCATAGTTGCCCTGTTTTTCGTCATGCTAGGATTGCTTGTTTATATAACTTCTCAGGCAAAACGGCGCAATTCAAAGAAATATGATGCCGGGAATCATATATTACTGTAAAAGGGTATGTCCCGATTCGGACATACCCTCAATGTCTTATATCATTCATTCTCCATTTCCTTGCGGTTCTTTCTTCTGTGTCGTTCATACTTCGGGTCACCTTTCTTCCAGCCGGTTCTTGTCTTTTCCACAACTACCATCCTGGAACTGTCAATGACAAACTCACCCTTAGCAGCGCAGTAGTACATGGTCTGACCCATCTTACAGTTTTGGCATTCAATGCACTCCATAGCCGCTCTTTTGACCCCCTACTCGTTTTTTTATGATTTTTCTCATATAAACCCAACCTTCTTCATTCAACATAATCGAATTCGATATCGTTAATGCGAACGGTATCGCCTTCTTTAACCCCTTTTTCCCTCAGAGCATCAATGATCCCTCTCCTTCTCAACGCCCTCTGAAAATACTGGAAAGAATCATCATCGTTCAGGTTGACGCTAGCCAGTAATCTGTCAACAGCCGGACCCGAAACAACATAAGCTTCACCGTCAAAAGTAATCTCAAAGGGCTGTTCGTATAAATAACTGTCTACAATCTCTTCCTCATCCTCTTCAAAGGATTCCTCTGGAGGAAGTTCATTCAGCATTTTTACGATTTCCCAGAGCAATTCCGCAAAGCCCTGCTTTTGCACGGCAGAGATCGGTAATATTTTAACACCCCTCGGTTCCAAATACTCCTTTAGCTTCTCAAAATTCTTTTCCCACCCCGGAATGTCGCATTTATTTGCAGCTACCACCTGAGGGCGTTGTATTAACTTGGAACTATATGCTTCCAATTCCTTATTTATAATATTATAATCCTCAACGGGATCCCGCCCTTCCATGCCAGATACATCCACAACATGGATCAGCATGCGGGTCCGCTCTATATGCCGGAGGAAATCATGTCCCAGACCGGAGCCTTTGTGTGCCCCTTCTATCAAACCGGGTATATCGGCAAGTACAAAAGAATGTTCTCTGTCGACCTCTACAACTCCAAGATTGGGGGTCAAGGTGGTAAAGGGATAGTTGGCTATTTTAGGGCGAGCAGAAGTGAGAACGGATAATATGGTAGATTTACCTACGTTGGGAAAACCGATCAAACCTACATCGGCAATAGATTTCAGCTCTAAGAGTACCCAGCGCTCTTCTCCTTTGCTTCCCGGTTGAGCAAATCTGGGTGCCTGGCGTGTGGAGGTTGCAAAACGAGCATTTCCCTTGCCGCCACGTCCGCCGTGGGCTAAAACTTTTGTTTGGCCATGGTGCCTCAAATCTGCCAGAACCTTTCCCGTCCCGATATCCTTAATAACGGTGCCGGGGGGAACTCTGATATATAGATCCTCGCCATTTTTGCCCTTTTTGTTGTTTCCCCCACCGTTGTACCCTGACTCGGCTTTATAGTGTTTTTTATAGCGAAAATCCATAAGGGTGTGCATACCCGAATCCACAATAAAGATCACATTACCGCCGTCTCCCCCGTCACCACCATCCGGACCGCCACGGGGAACATATTTTTCACGGCGGAAGGAAACCGCGCCATTCCCTCCGTCACCGCCCTTGATGAATATCTTGGCAATATCTACGAACATTCCATCACCTGCAACTGAATTATATCAATATTATATGCAATAATTACAGATTTTCAAGCTTTGTCAAAAAATTTGTGGTAATCTGATGAATAAACGGATACCGACGGTTTTTCGTCAGCAATATCGTATTATGCCGCAGGCCAGCCGCCTTCCCGAATTACCCGCCGGCTGAGAACGATAGTCATCCGGACTTTCGTGAATGATAACCGAACAGCCCACCACATCCCAAACTCTAAATTTGTTTGTAAAAAATGTCATCCTTGCATAGCCGTTATTTGAAAACAAAACCGGAAAATCACCAGCATGGTTACCATGAGGCTGTCTGGTTGGATTCCAATGTCCTCCGGCATCTTTAAAGGGGTCCTCGGAATCTCCCACCCGACAATTCCCGAACTCATGAATATGAAAGCCATGAGGTCCAATCGGCTGTCTACCGGAAGATGCGGGCCGATACTCCGGAAGCCCAATAACCTCCACATACACCTCGGTACCCCCCGGTACGTCCGAAAAAATAACGATTCCTCTGATATTGGGAGCCAAAGGACCGCCCTTTATGTTTGCAACTGCTTTATCACTATAATTTTTAAACATATCGGTTCCCCCTTACAATTCTATAAATATCCTTTTTCATTCTATGTAAGGGACAACCAAAATGTTAAAAAGACCTGTTTTAAACAGGTCTTCTGTAATCATCATACCAGTGTTTACTGCTGCATTGCAGCTACTTGCATCTTTTCAGCAGGGTATACGCTCACCCTCTTCTTTTCCTTTCCCAGTCTTTCAAACCTTACAAATCCATCAACTTTGGCAAAGAGGGTATCATCCTTACCCAAACCTACATTGATTCCCGGATGAATCTTGGTACCCCTTTGTCGAACCAATATATTGCCTGCCAGGACAAATTGTCCGTCTCCTCTCTTAACACCAAGTCGTTTAGCTTCACTGTCACGCCCGTTGCGGGAACTTCCCACACCCTTTTTTGAAGCAAAAAGCTGAAGATCTATCTTAAACATCTAATTCAACCTCCTTTCTTCAACCCGGATATAATCGCCATAGCCTTCTTCTATGCTTTTCAGACCACACAGCATGGTCTCCAATATGATGTTTATTTTTTCATTCTGATCGCCGGAAAGCCCGGCAGGTATAACACATGTGGCTTTGCCGGCCTTTTGCCTGTATTCAATCTTAATGCCCAATATTTCGGTCAATCCAATGACAGCCGTCTGAACAATCGCAGAGACAGCGGCGCAGACTATATCCTTTCCGTACTCAGAATAACCCGCATGACCGGACACTTCAAAACCCACTATATTTCCCGATGCCTCTCTGTCCACTACGACACGTATCATGGTAAAACCCGCTTTTACCCGCTTATCTTTGTAATTCTAATCTGGGTATAAGGCTGGCGATGCCCCTGCTTCCTGCGGTAATTCTTCTTCGGTTTGTATTTGAACACGATGATCTTTTTATCCTTACCGTGCTTAAGAACCTGGGCTTCAACCTTTGCCCCTTCCAACACCGGCGTACCTACTCTTAGCCCGTTATCATCGCTTATTGCCAGTACTTCGTTAAATTCAACGGTGGAGCCTTCCAGTGCATCCAGCTTCTCCACATTTAAAATATCGCCTTCATAAACACGGTACTGCTTACCGCCGGTTTTTATAACAGCGTACATGCTGCACACCTCCTCTGACCAGTCTCGCCGGATAGTGGTACCAGCAAAGGATTTACACCACATCCGAGCGGCTCACACACTCGCTTATTGTAACATATTGCAGACCAGATTGTCAATTTTGAAAACCGATTTTTTCTCTGTTGATAAGGTTTTGGCATCTTCAGGCCCATTTCAAGAGGAGATCTAGTGTAGAGCACATAAATCTATACAATTATAGTCTTAATATTCTTACCCGCCTTCGCATCCTCAATGGCTTCATTGATTTTATCAACTTGATATTCTTTAGCAAGTGATAAAATACGGGAATGAAGCTGCGGATTATTCTGTAAAAAGCCCAGATACGTTTTTATGTCGGAAACGGAATACTGGGATGAACCAATTATGCGAAGCGCTTTAAATGTGATCAATTGTGGGGATATTTCCACATTTCCGCTGTCGGAATACTGACCGGGCACCAGATATACACCCCTGTTACGCAGTATATCCATCCCCTGTACTACTGCTTTTGGATTTCCTGAAGCTTCAATAACCACATCTGCTCCGAGACCGCCGCTTAAACTTAACACATGATTTGTAACTGCATCAACGCCCATTTTATCAAGACTTAAAACCTCACTTGCTCCAAACTTTTTAACAATTTCCTCCCGTTTAGGGTTGTATCTGGCGGTAATTGCAACTATATTTCTAATCCCCAAAGAAGCCATATAAATGACGGCAAAAATACCGACCGGTCCCAAACCTTGAACCACCGCAAGATTTGCTTTTTCAATGCCGCAGTTGGCGCGGTTGGCCAGCTCAATCGCGTGCACCACCGTCGGTCCGGCACATGCAAAAACGCAGGTCATCTTCGGGTCAAGCTCTGCAGGTATTTTTACAAGGTTTGCAACAGGTGTATAATTGTACTCTGCGTAACCTCCGTATAAATGGGGGGGCACTTCAGGATTTTCGCTGTTTGTAACCTTCATATTTACACAGTTTGCATCATCTCCGCTTCGGCACAACAAACACTCCCCACACGGGCAGGCTATATACACAATCACATTGTCGCCCGGACGAATACCGTATTCTTTGCTATCTTCTTCGGCAATCTCCTCAATACACCCTATAAACTCATGTCCGATGATAGCCGGCGTTTTAACCGGAATTTTACCTCTGTGGATATGAATATCTGTACCGCAAACCCCGCTGGCAATCAGCTTTAGCTTTGCCATGCCCTTAGGAGGCGAAGTCAGCTCGAATTCCCTTATTTCAAAGGGTTTATTAATTTCATTCATCACAGCTGCTATGGCCTTTTTCATCTTAAATCTTTCCTTTCCTCATTATAATTATTTATGTTTGACGCTATTAAAGGATTAAATTCCGTGTCTGTATAAATACGGAGTTCCAATTCGTTTACATGCCGATATCGTCAAACAAAGGTTTATAATCTCTAATCCATCACAATGTCTACGCCGTAAAAGGAAAGCGTTACACATTTGTCCTGCTCTGCAGCTTTCTTTAATATAAACGAATATATTCGTTGGTTGGTGTGATTTTACCATTCAATTTTGGTGCCAAAATCATTTTTAAACACTTCCAGAAGACTGTCCATCTTTTCTTTATCAGGAGGATGGGTGTCTCTATAGGGGTAATATATACCTAGTGAATCATATTTGCTGCTGCCCAGACGATGGAAGGGCAAAAGATGAACATTTTTCACCCCTGCTTTTTTCAAGATTTCGCATAAATTAATGCAGTAAGCCGGACTGTCGTTATATCCCGAGATTATTGGGATTCTGGCTGTAACTTCAGCGCCATCTTTCACCAGACGCTCCATGTTCATAACCGTCAGTTTAAGACTGCCACCGATCTTTCCCCGATAATCCTCTTCGCTTGCTCCTTTTAGATCATAGTAGAAGCTATCTACAAAAGGAATTACCTTTTCAAATTCTGAATAATCCACATTTCCAGCAGTATCAATAATGACCGAAATACCTTTCTCCTTGCAATTCTTTGCAACAGCGGCACAAAAATCTGCCTGCAGCATAGGCTCCCCGCCCGACAGGGTGACACCGCCGCCCGATGCCTCGTAAAAATCAATATCCTCATATAAATAATCCAATACCTCTTTCAATGTTTTTACAGTACCGCTAAGCCTCAGTGCATCCGAAGGACAGGCCAGTACGCATTTCCCGCTCAACCTGCAGCGGGAACGGACAAAAATATGTTGCCCCTCTTTATCCCCATGGGCACCGCTAGGACATGCTTTGACGCACAGTTTGCAGTTTCTGCAGCGCTGCTTGTAAAAAAGAAGAACGGGGCGCCTTGGTATGGCTTCAGGATTATGACACCAGGGGCACCTGAGATTACAGCCCTGGAAGAAGATGGTTGAGCGGATACCCGGGCCGTCTCCCGTGGAGAAATGCTGCATATTGCTGATTAATGCAGTATACCCCATGTCATTATTCATGCTCAGTACGCTCCAGTATATCGTTTTGAACACTTCTATCCAGGCATGTGTAATATGCGCTGAAACCGGATACACGTACAACCAGATTTTTATAATTCTCCGGATGTTCCATTGCATCAATCAGAACGTCACGGGACACCGAATTAATCTGAATCTCCTGGCCTCCCTTTCTGAAATACACCTTAATAAGTTCCCTCAGCTTTTTGCGATTTTCCGGATTTGAAAACATAGACGGGCTATACTTCTGGTTTAAAACCGTCCCGCAGGAAACCTTGGTGTAATCCGGCTTGGAAACCGATTGCACCACCGCAGTCGGACCGTTTTTATCCATACCGCGCATAGGCGATGCAGCATCGCTTATCGGCTGGCGACTATTTCGCCCATCAGGAGTTGCGGCTATCTCCCTGCCTGCCGGAATATTGCTAATATTGGAAGCTATTGCTATATAAATCGGGCCGCCATCCCGGGTGCAATATTTGGAAAAAATCTCATCGTGTATTTCAACATACCATACAGCATATTTATCAACAAAATCATCGTTATTTCCATATTTAGGGGCTTTCAGCAGCTTTGCCTGCAATTCCTCATACCCTTTAAAATCAGCTATTAAGGCATCTCTGAGTGTGGAAAGCGAGACTTCCTTTTTATTAAAAACCACATCCTCAATTGCTGCTAACGAGTCGGCCACAGTAGCTATTCCCATACAGCCCGCGCCATGAACCGACGGATAAAGGGCTCCTCCATCATTTATATCAAGCCCCCGCTCAATGCAGCAGCGGCAAAAACAGGAAAGAAACGGCTGAGCATAGTTTATCTTATTATACCTGTCATTCTCGTTTCTGAAACGGGCCATGTATTCCGATGCACCAAAAACCATCTGCTTTTTTAGTGCTTCCATAAAATCATCCATGGTCTTAAATTCTGAAACATCTCCGGTTTTTGGCCCCATCTGGACACCGGTAAGCATACAGCGGCCGTTGTTTAACGCCAGCTCAATATATTTCGGTGAATTAAATCGCCCATCGGACCAAGGCGGCTGTTTACCCGGTATAAAGTTCTCAATGCATCCTACCATACAGTAGTCACGAGCATCCTCCAGCGAATAACCATGGCGATGAAGTGCGGGTATATTAACCTCATCATTCATAAGTGCTGGATAACCCAGGCCGGTACCGATCACCTTAAGGCATTCATCGATAAATTCATCCGGAATTCCGTCATATATGCGGGCTGAAAGATTTGGCCCGGGAATGTTACAATTTTTTACCGCTTCCAGTATTATATAGCTCAGCTCATTTACACCGCCTTCGCCGTTGGGTTTTCTTCCGGCAATTGCTATATTTACTACGTCGTCACCGCCGAAATAGCGAAACTCTCCTATTTTGCACAATGTACACTCCATAAGTTCAAGCGCTTCATCGCGGGTTATCCTGCCTTCAGCTATATCCTTCTGGTAGAAGGGATACAAGTACTGATCCAGCCGTCCCAGTGCCATGGCATAGCGGTTTTCATAAACAAATGCAGTATGGGCAAACCAAACCAACTGCAAAGCCTCCCGGAAGGTTTCCGGTTTCCTTCTTGACAGCTTGTAGCAAATATTTGCCATTGTCATAAAGTTTTCCCTTTGCTTATCATCCCTGGCATTCAAAGCCATTTCTTCGGCCGCTTCCCCGTACTGTCTGATCATTGTACCAAAAGCCCGTATTGAGATTTCAGCGGCTTTCAAAAAGTTCAGCTTCTTTTCAGCATCGATGTCGTCCTTGTACTTCTCCATTGAAAAGCGTATTTTTGAAAAGGTGCCCTCGACACCGTCAGCCAAAAAGGTCTGATAATCCGGGGCAAAGTGGTCCGCATTGGTAATAAAGGTGTTCGAGCCATAGCTTTGTACAATGCTGTTTGCCCTATCCAGCAAAGCATCGGTAATATCAGGATCATCCGATAGGGCTCCGCGAAAAGAGCCTGCAATCAGATCATTTTGGTATATGTGCTTTCTATGCCTGACAAAAAGTGATTCAATAGCATAAGCTCTCGCAATCGGTATTGGATCATCGAAATGTTCTATATATCCCAGGTACATCAAATAAGGGGTAATTCGCTTTGAATTTTTTGGTGCATTTGAGATTTCAGCCTGTAACAGTGCTAATCTCCTCATTTTCCACACCTTCTACCATTTATAATTATATTTTTCTTTTACTATTCCACTTAATTGTATTAACGACGGTAACTATATCATACAGGATTTCAAGCTAAAATTCTACTGTTTTTGGTGTTGCATTTAAATGTACAATGGTTCATCTTATAATGGATTCTTAAATATGAGCAATATCGGCTTAAAAATAGGGCTTGCATTTTTGTGTTGTTTATAGTATCATTTATAGTGCTCAAAAGAATACCTGGGTGTGGCGCAGCTTGGTAGCGCGCTTGAATGGGGTTCAAGAGGTCGGAGGTTCAAATCCTCTCACCCAGACCAGTGAAAACCGCTTGGATACTGGGTTTCCAGCATCGAGCGGTTTTTTTATTTCATCAAAATGTAATAACCCCGTAGTGCCCCTCAGGAGTATTAATATATGTTAACAACCAAAACGCAGCCAAAAAAATGTCGTTAGGATGAAAACAAAAAGAGGGAGCTTTATCACCTATATCCTAAAATGCTAGTTTTGTAAGCGTCAAATAGAAAAGGACGTGTAATATTTTTAAAAAGTGTATCACAAAAAAGCATTTATAGAGATTTCATTACTCCTCTTCCCAGGCATACTGCTCCAAATCTTTTTTAGATGTGGGTGCGAAAACCTTTTCTGGTAGAACTGTACTGCCTGGCAATAATTCATCAACAGATGCAACATACCCGGCCTTACCAAGATTCGGCATCTGGCTTAACACCCATGTTAAGTATTCATATGGATTTAATCCGTTTTCTTTTGCCGTTTCAATAAGACTGTAATAGATAGCGCTGGACCTCGCTCCAGCAGGTGTATTAGAAAATAACCAGTTTATCCTCCCAATTACAAAAGGTTTTAAGCTGCGTTCAGCCCGGTTGTTACTTATCTCAAGTCGCCCATCGGTTAAGTATCTTTCTATATACTTTTTCTGCTTACGAGCATAGGATACCGCCTGACCCAACATACTGCTGGGCAGCACAAATAAACCTTCCATCCAATTGTAGAATTCATCGAACAGAGGCTTTGAATATTGTTGCCGTTTTTTCAGGCGCTCCTCCGGAGTAAGTGATGCAAACTCCCTCTCGTAGCTAAACAATTTATTGCAATATTCCACACCCTTCAACAGATGTGAATCTTTCTGCTTCTCCTTTGGAAGAATCTTTAATCCATCAAAAAATTTCCTCCTGACATGCGCTAGGCACCCTACAACCACTATGTTATCACGCAATTTATGATATGCCTCGTACCCATCCGTATGTATAAACCCGCTGTATCCTTCCAAAAATTCTTTCGGCCTTATGTATCTTCTGTCAGGCTGGTAATCATATAGTACTATCTGGTGTCTTGCATCCCCGCTGGTCCTATATAACCACATGTAACTCTTTGACTGGGCTGCCTTCCCTGGCTCTTTCAACACTTGGACCATCGTTTCATCCACGTGTAATACTCCATGCCCCAACAGCTTTTGCCTCAACCTGTCATACAAGGGTTCAAGCCACTCATTACTTGCCTTTATCAGCCAGTTTGCCATGGTCTGTCTTGATAACATTATTCCGTTTTGTTTTAATTCCTGCCCTGGCGGTACAGTGGAGATGCCATCATGAATTTTTGAACAGCTATATGCGCTATGGCTTCGGGAGAAGCAAAACCTCCCTTGATAACAGGCTCAGGCATGTCTGCCTTTACTATCGGTACATGGTCGGATGTATTCTCGCAATTCCTGCAGGCATAAGTATAGCGTACATGCCTTACGATTACAGCCTTTGCAGGAATAATTTTAATCTCTTCAAGGGGGCACAAATGAAAAAACCTCTTTTACCAATGCCGCTAATCCATTTATTGATTTTCTCACATCTGTCGGCCCACAACATAAATACACTGGTTTTTCATTAAACTCTATCATAGTGACCTCAATATGCTGCAGATGTTTTTCAATAATTCGAGATCCGTATTTCCCTTTACGGTTATATGGCAGCCGTTAATCTCTATCAGTATGCCGTCATCTGCCGATTGTGGGTTTGGCGGGTTTAGCTTAACCCACCCAGCCGGCACTATTCCTTTGGAATCATTTGATTCTGTAAGGCCTTTACATGCTACTGCTCGTAATTTTCGTTGCCAATAAAAGTACGCTTTCCTGCTTATTCCGTTATCTTTACAAAAATCTTTAACACTTCTGCCGCTTTCTTTACGCGCTTTACTGATCTGAGCCCATTGATTCAAGCAATACTCTTTTGCAACCTCTCGTATATTCATACAATCACCCCATTTTGGTTGAAAAAGTGTGCACACTTTTTCAACTTTTTCATCCTTTTGTTGTGATTGTACTACTTTAGTGTATATTATTCCATGTGCTGATTTATTTGACGCTTACGAATAAAAGCACTCGCTATTTTAGTTTAGTAAGTGCTTATTTGTAATCTGCTTCATTACTTTTTCATATTCTTTTTTTAGTAATTTCTTAAATTCAGTATCATCTAGACCTGGTTCCATCATTGCACATATTTCTGGGAGTTCTTCGTTTAGTAATTCAGTAACTATAGGATTTTCCTTATACATCCTATCATAGTGTTCTATAAGATATTCCTCTAGATAATAAGAAAAATCTAGAGAATTCAAGTCATGCTTATCTTCTATAATTAGTTTTATTTCATCCAATATTTTTTTTATCATTACTCCCAGTCTCCTTTTTTTGCTTTCCTCCTAATGAAAGAAATAAATGCTTTGGCCCCTTAAAATTGGACATTAACTTGCTTTTTCTATTACTTTTTCAGTTTTT
>LFRM01021236.1_pt3 | contig 11421 bp, 14 predicted proteins | sample 618341 | NCBI WGS metagenome assembly LFRM01 (sample SAMN03654438, study PRJNA283298) | anaerobic digester metagenome | isolation source: pool of bioreactors CSTR01a, CSTR02a, and CSTR03a thermophilic anaerobic... | place: Denmark: Kgs. Lyngby | collected 2014-05-21
AATTCACTTTTAAGTTTTCAAAATGACTCTTATGTTTTAATAATTATTATGTCACTATTTATTACTGGTGGTTTGGGTTTTGTCGTTTGGAAAGACTTATTAAGTTTGAGAAATAATCGTCGTTTACTATTGCATACTAAAGTTACTTTATTTGCAGTTGGAACATTGATATTTGGTGGTGCACTATTTTTATTTGTATCAGAAACAGCCCATGGTAGTTTTGCTCATTTAGGTTTATTTGATCGAATTGTCAATGCCTTTTTTATGTCAACAACACCAAGAACGGCAGGTTTTGCAACAATTGATTATGCAACTGTATCAAAGGCTGGAATTTTTGTGACGATGATTTTTATGTTTATTGGTGGTGGCTCAGGTTCTATTGCTGGTGGAGTTAAAGTAACAACAGTGGCGGTTATTTTGTTTTATGTGTTTAAAACTTTTAGAAACAAGCCTGTTGTCTTAAAGAGAAAAAGTATATCATATGAAAAAGTTATTAAAAGTGTCATTATAATTACAGCTGGTATTATGTTGGTTTCAACAGCGACAGCTATTTTGTTAATAAGTGAAACAATTCCAGCAGGTAGTGGAGTTGAATATGTTTTATTTGAAGTTTTATCTGTTTTTGGAACAGTTGGTTTGAGTTTAGGAATTACACCTTATTTAAGTAGTCTTGGTAAGGTTGTTTCAATAATTGTAATGTTTGCGGGAAGAGTTGGACTAATGACTTTCTTATTATCTCTTTCAAACCGTGAAACAAAAACAACATCAGTTGTATATCCTGATGCACACATAATGATTGGATAGTGGTTTAATGAAAAAATTATGGATTATAGTAGTGAGTTTAATGCTGATTGGCTGTAATATTAAAGTTAAAAGTCAAGTTACTAGATGTAGCAAGACAATTGATGAGCCAGTTAAAATAGCCCGCGATATTAGCCTTTATCATAAAGACAACTTAATAACAAAAGTTAGCAGTACTGAAACATTTTACTTTGATGAAACTTTTGACGCAAAAATGTTTGAAAAATTAAAAGTGGCAATGTTAGAGCGCCATGCTGACTCTAAAAATTTAAGCTTTGATTTTGAAATCCAAAATGATAAAGCAATCATGACAGTAACACTATTAGATGTTGATAAGGCAAAGATGACTGAATTAATGTTAATTGGCTTAAGTGAGGAAGACAAAGAGTTTTTACCTGGTNNTGGCTGAGACTGTTCGTTTAAATGAGCGCGCTGGATATTTTTGTACAACCATCAATGATTAAGATGCAATTTTTAAATGTTGTATAATATACAAATAGACATTTATTTGTGCAATTTTAGATAGTTATATATAATTTGTTTAGTAAGGAGATATGACATGTTGAAAAAATTAATTAAAGTTGGAGTAGTTGCCAGTGCAAGTTGGCTTGTTTATGACCAAATATATAAAAGATCAAGAAATATGATCAAAGTACAACCAATAGCTACTAACGATATTTTAGAGATGTTAAAGGAAAAAGATTTTAAACTTTTAGTTGGTTATGATGACAAGGTTTTACACTTTATTAAAGATGATAAAAGTGAAGCAATTCAAGTGCGAGTTAATGATGTTGGGCAAGTATTTTTAATTGAATACTATCATGAAGAAAACAGTATTAAAACTTTGGAAAATGTTTTTCCAAAAAATGTTGTTTTAGATAACAAAAGTGCTGAAAAAGCTAGAATGAGTTTTTTAAGAATGCTAGGCAGTATTGGTGTTAGTGAAAAACGTTTTAATGATTTGGTGGCTGAAGTGCTCATTAATCCACAACTTGCGGATTTAACAATATAGAAAAGGTGATTAGATGGATGTAATAAAATCAATGCTAAGTATTTTAGTGAGTTTATTCTTTTTGAGTATTGTGTTTAGACTTGCTTGGCCAATTTTAGTCTTTATTGCACTTATTATATTATTTACAGTTTTAAGAGGTGCTTTTGCAATGCGTAGATTTAGAAATAGTGCTAGTAGTGGTCAAAGTCAAAGCGCAAATCAACAACAAAACAGTGGGCCAAGTTTTTCTTCTAGCAACCCTAATGTTATTGATGCTGAATTTACTGAGGAAGAGTTAGACTAATAAAGGAGTAGAGTGCCTTGATAGTAAAACCGTTAAAAGAGGATAAAGTACAACTATATAATTTATGGAAGACAATCTTTGCTTATGCAGATGGTGGTTCAATAAATTATTTTTTTAATAATGTTTATAATCGTGATAATTTTTTAATCGTTAAAGATCAAAGTCAAAATGAAATTATTGCTGGCCTTTACAATGATCAAAAAATCTTAAAGCTAAATGGTTTAATGTTTAATGTGAGTGTTTTAGATAATTTATTTACCTTGTATAAACATCGAAATAGNNCTAATTAAATGTAGCAAGTCAATTGATTTTAGCAAATTTGGCTTTGAAACAATCTATTATAATAAACGTTATATAATTAATCGTAGTGATTTGTTTAATATTGATGGCTATAGTATTAGTGCTATTTTTAAAGTAGAAGAACTATTTAATGTTTATCAAAGTTTTATTTCAAGATTTAATGGCTATTTAATTAGAGATTTAAATATGTTTGAAAGCTTTATTCAAGTATTAAAGGCAAGTGGTAAAGAGATATTTGTAAGTAGAGATGAAAATATGGAAATTGTAGGTTATATGGTTTATGACTACATTGCTAGTGAATTACAAGTTTTAGAAATAGTTTATTTAAATTCAACAGCGCTTATTACCCTACTAAATCAAGCGATGGGGCTTAATGCTTATATTTATGTCACTGTTTCTGCTTTTGAAAATTTAGAAAGAATCATCAAAGGGATTAAATTTGAAGTTAATGAGTATATGATGATAAAAATCAATGACGAAAAACTCTTTAAAAGTTTATTTGCTGTCCAGAGTGCTTCAATTAAAACGGTTTTAAAAAAGAGTGATAAGCCTTTATACGTCGGTTATTTCTGATTATGCGCTATTGTTAGCGCTTACGTGTTAAAAGTTGTATGATATTAATTTCACAATTGACAAGAAGCGAAATAATTAGTATTATAAGGGTGTAAGAAAAAAAGAGGAGGAATTTTTTATATGGCAGTAAAAATTGCAATTAGTGGTTTTGGTAGAATTGGAAAATTAGCTTTCCGTCAAATGTTTGGTGACCCTGACTATGAAATCGTTGCTATCAACGATACTGGTACAGTAGAAGATGCAGCATATGGATTAAAATATGACTCTGCTCACGGAAGTTTTAAAAAAGATAGTATTACTACAAAAGGAAATAATTTAGTAGTAGACGGTAAAGAAATTTTAGTAGTTTCAGATAGAGACCCTTTAAATTTACCATGGAAAGAATTAGGCGTTGACGTTGTAATGGAATGTACAGGAGCATTTACATCACTTGAAGGTGCTTCAAAACACGTTACAGCAGGTGCTAAAAAAGTATTAATTTCAGCTCCAGGTAAAGGTGACATGCCAACAATCGTTTATGGTGTTAACCATGAATTACTAGATGGTAGCGAAACTGTTATTTCAGCAGCTTCATGTACTACAAACTGTTTAGCTCCAATGGCTAAAGTATTAAATGATACTTGGGGAATTAACCACGGTCTAATGACAACTATCCATGCTTATACAAACAACCAAGGTACTTTAGATGGTACTGGTGGAGGCGACCAAAGAAGAGGACGTGCAGCAGCAGCTAATATCGTACCAGCTTCAACAGGTGCAGCTAAAGCAATCGGTCTAGTTATCCCTGAATTAAAAGGAAAATTAGACGGAGCAGCTCAACGTGTTCCAGTAATTACAGGATCATTAGTTGAACTATTTACAGTATTAAACAAAGAAGTAACTGTTGAAGAAGTAAATGCAGCTATGAAGGCAGCACAATCTGATTCATACGGATATAATGAAGACAACATTGTTTCATCAGACATTATTAGTGAAACAACAGGTTCAATCTTTGATTCAACTCAAACATTAGTTATGAGTACAGATGGAAAACAATTAGTTAAAACTGTAGCTTGGTATGATAATGAAACTTCATATACAGCAAACATGTTAAAAACAGCTAAATATTGGATCGAACAAATGTAATTTAAGCTAAAACTTAGCTTTAAAAGAGTGATGAATTTCATCGCTCTTTTTTTATCTTTAAAAAACACGTATAATAGAACATAGGTGATAAAATATGGACTACAGACTAATTTTAAACAAACAAAAAGACTTGTATCAAAAAGGTTACACTAAAAGTGTTACATATCGTGAGTTAATGCTTAAAATGCTTTATAATGCGCTTAAAAGTAATGAAACAGACTTACTAAAGGCATTAGAGAGTGATTTAGGTAATAGTTTTATGGAAGGATATACAACTGAACTTGGTGTTTTATATTCAAGTATTAATAATGCGCTTAAAAATATTCATAAATGGGCTAAACCGAAAAAAAAGCGAACAGCTTTTTATCTACTTTTTAGCAAAAGTGTAGTTAGTAGTGTTCCTTATGGTAATGTTTTAATTATGAGTGCTTTTAACTATCCAATTTTATTGAGTCTTGATCCACTAGTTGGAGCTATCATTGGTGGTAACACCGCCATGTTGGCACTACCGGCCTCAACACCTTTGGTTAATGCGGTTTTGATAAAAATGCTTAATTCAACTTTTAATGAAGACTACATTTATGCCTTTGTGAGTAATCGAAATATTAATAGTGAAATCTTAACTTATCGCTATGATTATATTTTTTACACTGGAAGTCCAAAGGTTGGCAAAATTGTCGCTAGTGCGGCTGCTAATAATTTGATACCAACAACGTTGGAGCTTGGTGGTAAAAGTTGTGCCTTAGTTAGTAAAAATGCCCAGATTAAAAATGCGGCCGCCAGTATTGTTTGGGGCAAGCTTTTAAATAGTGGTCAAACCTGTGTTGCGCCTGACTATGTTTTAGTGTCAAAAGTTGTCGCAAATGAGTTTATTTTACAAATTGAACAAAACATTAAAAAAATGTATGGCAGTGATCCTAAAAAAAGTGCTGATTATTCAAAAATCGTCAATACAAAAGAAATGCAACGTTTATTAAAAATCATAGAATTGGATAAACAATATATTATTAATGACTATCAAAGTGATATGCAAAATCGCTATCTTTCACCAGTTTTAATTAAAAGTGATATAAAACAAGTAAATGATCTAGCTAGTATGCAAGATGAATTGTTTGGACCAATTTTGCCAATTATAGTTTATAATGATTTAGATGTGGCTATAAATTATATTAATGATAATGAAATTCCTTTGGCTTTTTATCCTTTTTCAACAGATAAAAAAGAGCTGACTTATTTATTAGATGTAGTTCGCTATGGTGGAGCTACAGCTAATGATACAGTGCTGCATGTTTCTAGTTTATCACTACCTTTTGGTGGAATGGGAAATTCTGGCTATGGTAGCTATCATGGAAAATATAGCTTTAAAACTTTTACGCATCAACAAAGCCGATTAATTACTCCAAGTAGTTTTAAAATAACTTTAATGCATCCACCTTTTAGTAAATTCAAAGAAAAACTAGTGAGGATTTTTCTCAAATAATAGGTGGCATATTTGTTATAATAGATAAGATAAGGAATGATTAAATGAAAATATACAATAGTTTGAGTGGTAAAGTTGAAAAATTTGAGACAATTATTGATGGACAAGTTAGTATGTATGTTTGTGGACCAACCGTCTATGATCATCCACATATTGGTAATGCGCGACCATTAATTGTTTTTGACTTGGTTTATCGCTTTTTAACTGCTTTGGGCTATCAAGTTAACTATGTTTCTAACTATACAGATATTGATGATAAAATTATTAATAAGGCAATTTTTAAAAACAAATCTGCTAATTTAATTTCAGAATATTATATTAAAGCTTATGAGGCGTTGGGTGAAAGTTTAAACATAAAAAAACCCAAGACCATAAAAGTAACTGAGACAATTGATCAAATAATTCAATACATTGAAAAAATGATCACTGCTGGCTATGCTTATGAAATTGATGGTGATGTTTACTTTAGAGTTTCAAAGGTTAATGACTATGGTGTTTTATCTAAACAAAAAATTGAAGACCTTGTAGTTGGAGCGCGTATTGATGAAAACATTAAAAAAGAAAACCCCTTAGATTTTACGCTGTGGAAGCAAACTGATGTTGGTGAGAGTTACACTTCAAAGTGGAGTAAGGGCCGTCCTGGCTGGCACACAGAGTGTGTGGTGATGATTAAAGACTCCTTTGACACTGATATAATTGATATCCATGGTGGTGGCTTGGATTTAAAATTTCCTCATCATGAAAATGAAATTGCCCAAGCAAATGCTTGTGGTAATACGCATTTAGCCAATTATTGGATGCACAATGGATTAATTGAAATTGACAATAAAAAAATGAGTAAGTCACAGGGCACTTTAGTGCTTGCAAAAGATATGGTAGCAGATTTAGGCAGTGATGTTGTGCGTTGGATGCTTTTGTCAACACATTATCGTGCACCGCTTAAATTATCTGATTTATTAATAAAACAGAGCCAAATTGAACTAGCACGTGTTATTAATGGGATTAATCAAGCTTTTACCACAGTTATTTTAAATAAAATCCAATGGAATGCAAAGTTTTCGTGTGAAGACTTAGAGTTGTTTTATCGCGAATTGATGGATGACTTTAATACGGCCAATGCTTATAAGGTTATTTTTGATTCAATAAAAAAACTCAACTCTTTACTTAGAGTTAAAGAAATAGATTTTTTAGAAACGATAAAACTAAGTAATGCGATTATTATGATGTTAGACATATTAGGGATTGAGTATAAACCAATGGCAATTACTTTGGCGGACATCAAATTATATGAAAATTGGAATTTGGCTAAAGCGGCTAAAGATTTTGACATTGCGGATATTTATCGCAAGCAGTTGAGTGAAAGAGGTTTAATTTGAAAACAAATCATTTAAGTGGTAGTGTTTTGTCTTTTATAGGTGATGCAATTTTGAGTTTAAAGGTTAGAGAATTTTTAGTTAATAAAGGTTATACCAAGGCTAAAGATTTACAAGAAAAAAGTGTGATCTTTGTTGGAGCAGTTGGTCAAGCACAATTTATGCAAGACTTAATTGATAAAGAGCTTTTAAGTGAGCATGAACTTTATATTTTCAAGCGTGGGCGTAATGCTAATATGGGCTCAACTGCTAAAAATGTTGATGTTATTAGCTATCGGATTGCGAGTGGTTTGGAAGCTTTGTATGGTTATTTGTATTATGAAGATAGTGAGCGCTTAAATGAACTGTTTAATCTGATGTTAGATTTTTTTGCACACAAGTTTTAATTGGGACTATAAAGGAGTAAATTATGGCACAATATATATATGGTAAAAATGTAGTAGAGCAAAGATTAGATAATGGTGAAAAGCTAGAAGTGTTGTTTGTGGAAAAAAACAAGCATTTAAAACTAGTGAATTTGGCTAAAAATAATAAAGTTGAAGTACAACTTGTGTCAAAAAATAAACTAGATGCACTTTCAAATAATGGAAATCACCAAGGGCTAGTCGCAAAGGTTGAAGATTTTAAATTTGCTAGTCTTGATGAAATAATTATAAAACGTGAGTTTCCACTAATTGTCTTGTTAGATGGTGTGGAAGATCCGCATAATTTTGGAGCAATAATTAGAACTTGTGAGGCAGTTGGAGTTGATGGGATTATCATTTTAGATAGAAGAAGTGTCAGTGTGACAGGTAGTGTCATAAAAACTTCAGTTGGCGCCATTGATAATATTAAAATTGTTCAAGTAACTAATTTAGTTCGCACAATTCAAAGTCTAAAAGATCAAGGCTATTGGATTGTTGGAACTGACTTGAAAAACTCTCAAGATTATCGCAAAGTTAATTATAAAATGCCCACAGTCTTAGTAGTAGGATCAGAAGGTAAGGGTATGTCACGATTAGTTAGAGAGTCTTGTGACTTTGTTGCAAAAATACCAATGATTGGTAAAGTTAACTCTTTAAATGTTTCAGTGGCGACTGCAGTGCTTTTATATGAGATCTTTAACCAACAAAATCAGGTGTAAAAACTATTGGGGGGAAAGTTATGTATTATGCACAAAATGATTTTGAATTACTTTATTTAATTAATAATAATTGTTTTGACTCATTAGAAAAAATGTTAGACAAGTATAATCCACTTGTTTGGAAAAATGTTTTCACTTATAAATCATATGCAATGCCACGTGGTGTTGAGCATCAAGATTTATATCAAGAAGGTACAATAGCCTTGCATGATTCATTTTTTTCTTTCAAACATTTAATTTCAGTACCTTTTTACTCTTTTACAAAAGTGTGTATTGAGCGCAAGATGTGGGGTTATGTACGCAAGTTTAACTCACAGGCTTCAAGATTGTTTTATTCAGCCATCTCACTAGATATGAGTGTAACAGAAGATGACAATGTTTACTTGCATGAAATGATTGCCCAAGACACTAGTAGCACTTCAGCTTTTATTTTGTATAAAGAAGAGTTAGAAACCCTTATTAATAGCAAAAACTTAATTAATGATTTTGAAATTAATGTATTGGTTTTAAAACTTTTGGGTTATACTTATGAAGAAGTTGGCGCTTATTTAAAATGTAGTGCTAAAAAAGTTGATAACACATTGCAAAAGGTTAAAAAATTACTCGCTTAATAAGCTAAAGACATAAAGGAAAGATTTCTTTATGTCTTTGTTTATATTATAAGAATAATTGACACGCATAATGCTAGGTGTTAAGATTTGTTGAGTAGGCAATCTTTTTAAGGAGGTATCCTATGTTTAAAATCAAAAAAAATATTATTGTTTTATTGGCTGTTTTAACAATGTTTATTTCGCCATTAAAGACACTCGCCAAAGATAATAATTACACAGTTAATATAAAGAGTAATTTTAATAATTTTTTACTAGTAAATAATAGTAGTAAAAAAGAAATTCAAGGTTTAAAGGCACTTTTAGAATTAGCGCAAAAAGAAGATATGAAACTTTTAACACCAGATTTTGCTGTTGCATTGCAAAAAACAATTGATGTAGCTATTAGTATTATCGATAATCCTGATGGATTTGAACAAATTGAAATTGATAAAGTTGAGGGTGAATTAGCGAAATTATTAGGTAATGTTCAATATGACCAAGTTAGAGAGTTAAGAGATCTAGTTGATCAAATTGACAAAATGCTTGCTCAAATTAGCAAGTATGACTTAAATATATACACTGAGGCAAGCTTGCGTGCTTTAAATGAGCCGTTGGCTGGAGCTAAAGTGGTGCTTAATTCTATGAGTAATGATCAAGCAGCGGCTAAAAGAGTTTATAACAAATTAAACAGTGCAGCTTTAAAATTAAGATTAATCCAACCTGATAGTCGCAATACTCAAGCTATTATTAATGAAATGACAATTTTAATTGATCAAGCTGAAAATATTAAGGCTTATAATTATACAAGTGAATCTTATAAATTAGTTAAAGATGCTAAAAACCAAGCCAAGGCTTTACTTGATTATCAAGTGTATCCAATTGATACTTTTAGATTAGCGACAGCTAGTTTAAAGTCTGCTATAGAAAAACTTGATGCTGTAAATGAGAGTGATCAAGAAAAGCTTGTAAATCTTTTAGAGCAAGTTAAACAATTAGATGAAGCTTTGTATACTAAAGAGAGCTATGAACAATTAGTTTTGGCTATAAAACTTAGTGAAGAGGCTTTAAAAGAAAATGAAGATAAAGACTATATAACTAGCTTGAATCTTTTACAAGATAAGCGTAATGGCTTAAAGAAATTATCAGATGAAGCTGATAAAGATGAAACACCAGATTTAATAGATCCAAATGATAAAACTGATGAAGATCTCGACATTGTTAATCCAGCAGTTAAAACAAACACTGTTTTCTATATCGCAATTTTATTGTTAGGTTTTGCACTATTAGCTGGCCTTGGATATTTTGGATATTTACATAAACTTAAAAACAAGCAGGATATTGAGTAGATTTTTTAGTGAGTTAAATGATTAAATAGTTGACTAAGGCTTCTTGTAGTGGTAGAATGATTAGGCAATTAAAGGAGTGTTTTTTATTATGGCAACAAAGAAAAACAAAATTATCTTAACTTGTACTGAGTGCCTTTCAAGAAACTACTCAACTACAAAAAATAAAACAAATTCAACGAAACGATTAGAATTAAATAAGTTTTGTAAAAAATGTGGCAAACACACTTTACATAAAGAAACGCGATAGGAGGCGTATTGTATATGAAATGGTTTAGCATAAGTGGAATTAGACAAGAAATTAAAAAAATTAGGTGGCCAAAACGGGGGGAAATCCTTGAAAATACGACAGTAGCGATTATATTTATGTCATTATTTGCAGTGTACTTTGTTTTAGCTGACTTAGTCGTATCAATCGTTCTTCGCTTTTTAGGAGTGATTGCTTAATGATTGATGAAACTGCATTAACAATTGAAGACGAAAAGACGCAAATAGAACAACGTGGAAAACTTAGAACTAATGCTTATAGTATTATTGCTCAGTTAAACGATTCTTTAAATAATCCTGAATGCAAGGTTGAAGAAAACTTTGCTAATTCGATTAAAACATTAAGTAGAGAAATCAAATCGATTCTAGAGCGTGGCCGTATTAGCTCTTATGATGATCTTTTAATGGTTTCAAGTTATTTAACAGCAATCAGAAAAGCTGTTGAAAATAATGATGCTGATGTTTTAGAAGATGAAGTCAAAGACTTAACAAGTGAGTTTGAAAGAATTAAGATGCGTCACTGGTATGTTGTTAATACATATTCAGGACATGAAAATAGAGTTAAAGAAAACTTACAAAGACGTGTTGAAACTATGGGTATTGAAGAAAACTTATTTCAAATTCTAGTTGCAGAAGAAGAAGAAATTGAAGTTCGTAACGATAAAAAAGTTTCTAAAATGAAAAATCTATATCCAGGTTATTTGTTTGTTGAAATGATTATGACAGATGAAGCTTGGTATATTGTTAGAAATACTCCAGGAGTAACTGGATTTATTGGATCAAGTGGTGGTGGTGCTAAACCATTTCCAGTATCTGATGAAGAAATCGAAAGCATTTTAAGAAGAGTTGGAATGACTGATGCTAAGATTATCGCAAACTTTGAAGTTGGCGATATCGTTAAAATTCTTAATGGTCCATTTAGAGGCATTGAGGGTACAGTTGAGTCAATGAATGCTGAAACTGCAAAAGCTGATATTATTACTATAATGTTTGGTAGAGAAACAGTAACAGAAGTAGACTTCTTAGATTTAAAGAAAGCAGATTAAATTATAAAGCGACTTTGTCGCTTTTTTCTATCTAAAGATCAATTTATTTCTAAATAAAAAATGAATTTAAAATGGCTATTAAATTTATTTTGTGTGCGATTAAAT
>LFRM01320075.1_pt1 | contig 11421 bp, 9 predicted proteins | sample 618341 | NCBI WGS metagenome assembly LFRM01 (sample SAMN03654438, study PRJNA283298) | anaerobic digester metagenome | isolation source: pool of bioreactors CSTR01a, CSTR02a, and CSTR03a thermophilic anaerobic... | place: Denmark: Kgs. Lyngby | collected 2014-05-21
ACATCTCTGGACTTAATATAAGTAATTAACTCTTTCGCAGCTGAGATATCCGCTACAGCTTCAATGTGGAAAGTAATTTGATCGGCTCCAGCATCAATAAACCATTCAGAAAACTTACGAGGCTCTTCAACCATTATATGGACATCACAAAACAAATCAGAAACCTTTTTAATGTTTTCAAGAATAATTGGTCCATAAGAAATGTTTGGAACAAAGTGTCCATCCATAACATCAAAGTGAATCCAATCTGATGATTTATTAACTTCAAGCATTTGCTCACTAAACTTAGTAAAATCTAAAGATAAAACTGACGGTGCAATTTTAATCATATTAATACCTCTTTCTAGTATCGTCAATTTCATTATAATGTTTTAAATAATTGTTATAGCGTTTTCTTGGTATCTCATTATTCTCAACTGCTTTAGTAACAGCACAACCTGGCTCATTAATGTGATAGCAGTCGCGAAAGCGACAGCCTTCGGAAAATTTTTTAAACTCTAACATTGAATCACGTAAATCTTCTTTGGAAAGTACTGTTAAATCTATTTTAGAGAAACCGGGAGTATCTGCCACCCAACCGGTACCAATTGGCATAAACTCAACATGACGCGTTGTATGCTTACCACGGCCCAAGGCTTTTGAAGTTTCTTGTGTTCTAATTTCAAACTCAGGATTAATTCGATTAAGTAAAGTTGACTTACCAGCACCTGATTGACCACTTAATACTGTAAACTTATTGGCAACCAAGGCTTCAATTTCACTTGTATCATAAGCCTTTCCTGATCTAATAACTTGATAACCACTTTTTATATAATCATTGATATCTTCATTAACTGGATCACTTGGATCAATTAAATCATCTTTCGTAACAATAATAATTGGATCGATATTATGATAAGCAGCCATTACTAGCATTTGATCAACAAGTGATACAGAAAAGTCTGGATCAACAGCTGACATGACAATCAACATTTGATCGACGTTAGCAATTGGAGGACGATTCAAGTCATTAAGGCGCTCTTTAATTTCAACAATTACATGTTTACCCTCACGCACTTCAATCGTGACTATATCACCAGCCCGTGGTGATTGGATAATTCGCATCTTTCCACTCGCAATCGTTTTAACAATTTCTTGATTTTCTAATAATACTTCATATTGATTAGAAATCAGTTTAATTATTCTTCCTTGCATTATTCATTACCTCCAGATGTATATTCTTTACCTTTATCAGCCGTCTTATCATCAGCTTCTTCTTCACCTTTATTTGCCGGTGGTGTCTCATTTGGTTTTTCTTCAGGTTTTGGATCTGGTTCAACTGGGAATTCTTTTGAGTAGTAGTAAAGGACAATGACATTACTCTCATTTTGAACATAGAATGAACCTTTGGCTGGACTTGAGTATTCAACAATATTAATCTTCTCACCTGCTACAAGTGAGCCATTACCATCAGTGATAGCTTCAAGTCTTACCGTTGCCCCTAAGCTTTCTAAGAGCGCTTTGGCACCATTGATATCTAAGCCATAGATTGAATCTGGTATCGTAAACTCTGGTGCTTTAACAACAACAAATTGGACTTCACTGACTGTATTAGGGTTAAGTTTTTCACCAGCGGTAATACTTTGTGAAATAATAGTTCCCATTGATTTTGAAATGTCTGACACATATTCAATTCTAATTCTAATTGAAGTATTTGCTAACTCCTCACGAACAGAATCAATATTCTTTCCAACATAGTTTTCAAAGGTAATATATTTACCATCGGAAATAACTAGATTAATACTTGAGCCTTCTTCAATTAGTTCTTTGGCTTTTGGATCTTGCGAAACGATTTTATTTAATTCGATTTCTTCATCTAACTCACGACTAATATCGCCAACGACAAAGCCAAGTTCTTTGAGGGCCGCTCGCGCCTCGTCAATGGTTAGATTAACTATATCTGGTACTTCAATCTCGACTGGTATTTCTGTACGTGGCCAAACTAGAATTGCAATAATTGATATTACCAAAATACTAGCTAGGGCAATAATTAAGTTTTTCTTTTTGGCGTTTTGCTTTTTCTTTTTATCGTTTTCTAAAGCATCAATTGATGAGATAACTTTAGTTGTATCATGTGATCCTGATGAGATGATATCAGCTAGGACAGCTTCATCTTTACGCTCTTCACTTAAGACACTATCTAAGTCCGCTAACATATCCGCAGCTGAAGCAAAGCGCAACTCACGATTTTTGTAAGTAGCCTTAATAATATTATTCTCAACTGATTGTGGAATCATTGGATTAGTATCTCTAACCTTTGGTAGTGGATCATTAATATGTTGCATAGCAATTTGAATTGCTGTATCACCTTTATACGGCACACTACCAGTTAATAGTTCATAGAAGACAATGCCTAAAGCATAGATGTCACTTTGATAAGTTGCGGTTTCACCACGTGCTAACTCAGGTGCTAAGTAGTGAACAGAGCCCATTACCATTTCTTTTTGCGTTAGGTGTAAAGCATTTTGGGCTAAAGCAATTCCAAAGTCAGTAATAATTACTGAACCATCTGATTTTAATAGTATGTTTTGTGGTTTGATATCGCGGTGGATAATATTACTACGGTGTGCCTCAACGATTGCTGAGGTTAATTGGCGCATAATATATACGGCTTCCTCGATATATAGTCCACCACGTTCAACTACTAATTCTTTTAGTGTTTGGCCTTCGACATATTCCATAACAATATATTGACGAGAATCATATTCGCCAATATCAAAAATCTCAATTATATTGGGGTGATCTAATTTTGAGACTGCGACAGCTTCATGCTTAAATCTTAAAAGTGAAACAGCATCATTTGATAGTTCATTTCTTAAGATTTTTATCGCAACTTCACGTTCTAAAAGAATATCGTAAGCTAAATAGACATCAGCCATTCCCCCTTGGCCAATAATTTTCTCTATTTTATACCTTTTAGCTATTAATATTCCTTTATTCATTACTATATTCTCCTCGCTCAGCTACAATCACAGTGATATTATCATATCCGCCAGCATTGTTTGCCATATTTATTAATTTACTTAAAATACTTTCTAGCGCATCAGCTTCCTTTAGGGTATCTTTAATTGCTTCTGCTGCAACATAACCTGATAAACCATCACTACATAAAAGTAGTTTGTCATAGTTATTAATTTCTAATATATGAATCTTTAGTGAATGGGCTACTCCCAAAGCATTTGTTAAAATATTTCTTTGGGGATGGTTATCTACTTCTTCACTTGATATTTGACCATTTTGTTAAAGATCATTAACTAATGAATGATCGGTTGTTACTTGTCTTAACTCATTATCTTTTAATGTATAAGCACGTGAATCACCAACATTAACAACTAATGTATGTTCACTTAAGAATAATGCTCCAACAAGTGTTGTTCCCATACCTGAGTATTCTTCACTCTCTAATGTTTTTGCGAATAAATCGTCATTAGCTAGGCGAATAACTTTTTCAAGATATAGTTTTGCACTAACCGCGGAACTGAAGGCTTCGGTATTTGAAAAGGCATGACCAACAAATTTAATCACACTTAAACTGGCGACATCACCTGCTTTTGATCCACCGATCCCATCGCACACTAAAGCTAGAACATCATTATCTTTGTTTTTTACAATAAGATAGTTGTCCTGATTAGTTGATCTGACGAGACCAATATCACTTTTTCCTGCAATATACATATTTTACCTCTCTGCTTGGGCTCTTAATTGTCCACAAGCTGCCTCAATATCATCACCATGTTTTGCTCTTAGCGTTGCCTTAACATTTAATTTCATTAACATATCATAGAATTTTAATGATTCTAAATCTGAAGTTGACTTAAAGTCAGCCTCATCGACTGAGTTATAAGGAATTAAGTTAACATAGGCATTTCGACCTTTAACAATTTCCGCTAACTCTTTTGCACACTCATGCGTATCATTTACCCCTTTTAATAAAATGTACTCTAAAGTAATCCGACGATTAGACTTATTACTATAGTAATCTAATGACGCAAGTAATTCACTTAAAGGATATACCTTATTAATTGGCATAATTTTATTTCTTAACTCATCATTTGGAGCATGGAGTGAAATCGCTAAATTATATTGGTAGTTTCCATCCGCAAACTCACGAATCTTTGGAGCAAGTCCACATGTTGAAACCGTAATACGACGCGCACCGATTTCTAAACCATGATCATCATTAACAATGTTCATAAAGTTAATCGCATTATCATAGTTATCAAATGGTTCACCGATACCCATAATTACGATATTACGCACACGATCATTTCTTTCATCTAAATGTTTTTGAACATATAAAATTTGCTTAACCATTTCACCGGTTGTTAGTCCACGTTTTTTCTTGAGTAAACCTGAAGCACAGAACTTACAGCCCATAGCACACCCAACTTGTGAAGTTACACAAACACTTTTACCATAATCATTGTTCATTAAAACTGTTTCGATTAAATGACCATCACTTAATTCAAATAAATATTTGATTGTTCCATCTGATGATTCTTGTTTATCTTTTAATGTTAACTCACTCATGTCAAATTCTGATTTTAAGACATCACGAAAATCACGAGCTAAATCACTCATTTCATCAAAGGAGTTAACACGTTTTTTATATAGCCAAGCATATAGTTGCTTAGCTCTAAATTTCTTCATATTTTTTTCTTCTAAATATTTTTCTAAATCTTTTAAATTATATCCATATATATCTTTCATATGATCACCACTTCACTCTCTATTTTACTTAATTACTCACATTAATTCAATTTTTTTAAGACTGCTAAGTAAAAACTATCACTCTGGTGTTCATAACCAAATATAGTCTCTTCACTTACTAACTCAAAGTTTGGATTTAAGCGCAATATTCTTGCGACTTGATTTTCATTTTCCTTCTTATTTAAAGTACAAGTTGAATAAATTAAATTTCCACCTACCTTTAACATTGGTAGTGCTGAATCAATAATTTCTTCTTGTAGTTTAACAATTGAGTCAATATCTTCAGGCTTGGTATTAATCTTAATTTCTGCTTTGCCGCGCATTACTCCAAAGCCAGTACAAGGTACATCTAATAACACATGATCATAATCATTAACTTCTAAAATCTCTTCTAAGAAACGCGCATCATGATTGTAGACAGAGATTGATGATAGATCTAAACGAGCCAAACTATTTCTAATTAAGTTAGATCTTGATTCATATAACTCGACTGCATCAATATGACCTTTATCATGTCTTAAACTTGCGATATGCGTTGCTTTTGTACCTGGTGCTGAACAAGCATCTAATACTTTATCAGTATCAATAAAAGTAACAGCATGTGCAACTAATTGACTTGCAGCATCTTGTCATGAAACTAAACCATCTTTAAAGTAGTCAGTTTGAAAAATATTACCTTCATAATAGATTTCCTCAGGTGCAAGACTGCCCGCTTTAAAATTACTATCTAATGCTAGTAGTTGATCACGTGAAATTTTATGCGGATTAACTCTTAGTGTTAAGGTATTACGAGTTAGATTATACTTAAGAATTTCCTTAGTACGGTCTAAACCATAATGAGCATTCCATAAGTTAGTTAACCATAGTGGATTTGAGTACTTAATTGATAATTGCGTTATATCATCTTCATCAAATTTAAGAGGTCCTTGACGAATAAATTCGTTTAAGACAGCATTAACTAATTTAGTATATTTTTTCTTCTTAATTTTCTTTGATATTTCAACAATATTATTAACAACTGCATAGTCAGGTTTATCTGAATATATAATCATATATATTCCTAAGTCTAAGAGTGATGAAATTTGTTGACTAAGTTTGGTCTTAGTAAAACGACGCCAGTTTTCTCTAACTAAGTAATAGTTACGGAGCGTTCCATAAACCAGCTCGGTAATTAGGGCTGGGTTATAAGAGTCATCTAACTCTTTAATCATTAAACCAGCAAAGGCATCCTTATATCTAGTTTGGTATATTATTTCATAAGCTTTTTTTACATTTTCCATTATTCTATCTCCATTGGATTAACATCCACTAATATTTGTATACTTGATAACTTCTTAACGATTTCATTATGTATTTTTGTATACTCTTCAATCATTGTTTCGAGGTTTTTCCCTCTAATTATAAATTGGCGTCTTTCAAAACGATTAATTTTTAATAAACTACTTGGTCCAAGTAGATCAAATGACGCTTGCTCTAACATTGCTTTTAAGACTTGAGTTTTCTCATCTAATAGTTCTTCATTCATACCTGATAAGACAATCTTAATTAGGTAAGAATATGGTGGATAATTTGCTAAATGACGATATTGCATTTCATTATTAAAGAAACGAATATATTCATCCTCACAAGCTAAGACAATGGCATAGTGTTTAGCATCAAATGATTGGACGATTAACTCACTAGCTAAGTCACCACGACCACCACGGCCGGATACCTGATTAATTAAGTTAAAGGTATCTTCACTTGAGCGATAAGAATTACGCGCTAACATAGCATCAGCATTTAAGACTGAAACTAAAGTTACCCGATGAAAGTCCAAGCCTTTCGCAATCATTTGCGTCCCAAGTAAAATATCACCCTTGTTTTCAAACTCTTTTAATAAGCGTTCATGGCTACCCTTTTTACCAACTTGATCACTATCCATTCTGACAATATGGGCGTAAGGGAAGAACTTAATTAACTCTTGTTCAACCTTTTGCGTTCCAAATCCTGAGTAATCAAATCTTTGGTGGCCACAATCATCACAAGTGACTGGTAACTTTTCAATTACGCCACACATATGACATATTAAACTTGCATCATCACGGTGATAGGACATTGAGATATCACAGTTTTTACACATCTTGACTTCAAAGCAGTTCTTACAAGTAAAGACTGGGGCATAACCACGACGATTTAGTAAGATAACAATTTGCTGTTTCTTATCTAAGCGATCTTGGATTGCTTCAAGTAAGGGTTTAGTTAAGATATTTGAACCCCCAGCATAAAGCGTTTTTTGTGTACCAATAATCTTATAAGGGATTACTTGGTTCTTAGCGATTTTTTTAGAAAGATTAAGTAAGTGATAAATACCACGGTGGGCTCTAGCATATGATTCTAAGGCCGGTGTCGCACTGGCTAATAAGACTTTCGCATTATGATTACGAGCACGCTCAATCGCTATATCACGAGCATGATAGCGCGGTGATGAAGCTTGCTTATAAGATTTATCATGTTCCTCATCTAAGATAATTAAACCAATGTTTTCAAATGGCATAAAGATGGCAGAACGAGTTCCAACTACCAACTTAACTTTTTTCTCATTAACTCTTTGATATTGTTCATACTTCTCTTGATCATTTAAATGCGAATGATAGATCGCAACTGTATCTCCAAAACGACTTTTAACTGAGTTAATCATTTGTGGGGTCAGTGATATTTCTGGAACTAAAATTAGAACATCCTTACCTTCTTTAATTTTCTTCTCAGCTAACTGTAAGTAAATCTCAGTTTTACCCGCACCGGTTACACCATGGAGTAAGTAAGTTAAATGATTGGTTGCTAAAAACTCATCATAGACTGACTTTTGATCAACAGTTAGCGTTAAATGCTGATGGATTGGTAATTCTTCGGCTTCATAACGGACTTCTTTTAAAGTTCTTACAATTATGCCCTTAGCTTCTAAACGCGCTAAAAGACCTGGAAACTCCTTATGAAATTCGGTTAATGAAACTTCAGACTTACTATTAATAAAATCAAAACCACGCGCTTGTAGTTTTGTTAACTTTTGATCGTGTTTGATTGTCGAAAGATATACTTGCATTTTGGCATCTTTACTAGAATAATTTGGTTTAAGTTTTGATGGCAGCATAGCTGAATAGCAATTAATTAGCGGAGAGATTGTTTGCTTTTGCATAAACTTACCTAAGGCTAATAACTCCTGATTTAATATTACATACTCATCTAATAAACCCTTTATTTCCAAGATTTTAAAGCCATTTACTTCTTCATATTCTTCAAGTGTTAACTCTGATTTTTCCACACTTAAAACAATACCAACAATATCACGGTTTGCGAAATTAACTAAGACACGCATACCAACTGCGACATTATCAGCTTCTGTATAATATGAGAAGGTCTTATCAACTTGATAAGCACCATATTGAATTAAAACTTCAGCAATAAACATCTTTCACCTCTTTGACTATTATACCTTAAAAATGACGCTAAAAAAAAGATAGTCATTGACTATCTAATTTTATCAGCATCACTTGGATTAATAACTATCGTTGTTTTAGTTGGAACGGTTGGTAATTGTTTCGTTTTCATTAACATTTTGAAATGATCATTAACAAAGATATTATTTACTAACTTGTGACCATTATATTCACAGGTAATGATTCCACTAACTGGATAAGTTACATCAAGATTAAATTCTTTACTTAACCTACGTGTTTGACGATTATTTCGATTAGCCATCATTTCACTGTGGTGTTGACCTTTTCGATTACCCTCACGTTTACCATGATGACGACCTGAGTATTCTTCATAGTCTTCATTATAGAAACTCATGTAGCAAGCCGAAGAGCCAATATTAGATAAGTAAGTAACATTTACGGAAATTGTTCCAAGAACTTGTGACTCATCTTCAACGATATCTAGATTAGAATAACTATTCGAACTTGATCCTAAACCAGTCTCTGCTGGGAAGATACCATTCATAGAGTAGTCATAAAATGCAATTTGCGTTTTAAAGTCTGATATATCATAATCAACAGTATTTGATACAACCGGAAGATTAAGTTCATTTTCAACAATATCATAAGTTGTGAACTCTGATAATTCATAAGCAAAGACGACGCCACCAGCAATCATTAAACTGATACCAAGACTAAATATTATTATGAACTTCTTCATCTTTTTTTCCTCCTACTAGTTTGATTAAAAATACGTTAAATGAGAATAACATTAATAAGAATCCAGCTCCAATTAGTACTAAACCAACTGAGCCATAACCTGAAAATGTTGCGAATACTAAATATACATAAGCAATTGTAGAAAGTACATTAATAACAATTGCTGGAATTAATACTAGTAACAGACAAGCTTTAAAGATATATGTAATTACTGTAAATAATGAGCGATCAATGCCACGTTTGCGCTTTGGTGATTCATTAATTATTTTATCTGTGACTGATTTATATGCGCGACTTGTTTCATTCTCTTGTTTAAAAGCAAAACTTTCTTCTTTACTAGCTGATCTTGACTCTGCGCTTGCAGGTCTTTTAGTCTCAGCTGCTGGTTTAAAAGTTTCTTTTTTTTCTTCCTTTTGATTATCAAAACTATCATGTTTACCTAAGATACGCTCTTGAGCAAACCAGTATAAAACAATAAAAGCAATTGATAGCGAGATAATAACATCAACAATTGAAATAATGAATCTAATTATCGAAGTTATAAAGTATGGTCTAAAGTAGAACATACGACCAATTGATGATAAGAAACTTGAGGTAATTGATGAAAAGATTGTAAGTAATAATAAGACAATCGTAAATTCAATAATAAGACCAATAATCTGGCTGGCTGATAGTTTCATTAACTGACTAACAATCGAGTTAATAAAGTTTAAGATTGTGTTTAAGATTGATTTACTTTTTGTTTCAAAATTACTAAATGTTCGATCACGCGCATCAATTTTATAAGCTGATAGTAAATCATCAACCAAATCATTTAAGTCTCCAAAGTCAGCAATTGCTTCTTCTTCACTAACCCCTTCTAAGACTTTCATATCAATATGTTGTAAGTACTCAGATACGATTTCATCGATTTCATCATTTTGTAAGATACTTAACTCACTGCGTAGGTAAGCTTCAAATTTTAGTTTATTCACTGACAATGTCCTCCTTTATAAATTGATTGACACTTGTTACAAATGTTTCCCACTCTTTAAGTAGAGCAGCTGTATATTCCATTCCAGGACCCGATAGACGATAATACTTTCTTGGTGGTCCTTCATTAGATTCTCTTAAATAGGTATCAAAATACTTTTCATTAGTTAATCTTCTTAAGAGTGGATAGATAGTCCCCTCATTGACGGTTATAACTTTGTTGACTTCATTAACTAACTGATAGCCATACATATCTTGTTTCTTGATCGTTAGTAAAACAACTAGTTCTAACACGCCTCTTTTGAATTGAGTATTCATAAGCGCCTCCTCAACTACTATACTACACCCACTACTGTACACTGTCAAGTACTAAAAGTAAAACAGTACTAAAAAAGATACACTAGCGTGTATCTTCCGAAACTTTAATATTTAATTTACTTAACTCAGTAAAGAATGATGGAAATGATTTATTAACCGCTTCTGCATTTTCTATAACTAAGTCATACTCAAGACATGTGGCTAAGATCGATAATGCCATAGCAATCCGATGATCATTATGACTATCAACACTAGCTACATAATTAAACTTGGCTAAGGGATAAACAATCATCTCATTATCCATTACCAAAATTTTAGCGCCAAACTTCTTCAGTTCAGTCTCCATCGCCCCAACGCGATCAGATTCTTTAATTCTTAAACGCTCAATATTAATAAATCTAGTTTCACTGGTTGCAAATAAAGCTAAAACAAATAAGATAGGACCTAAATCTGGAATATCATTTAAATCAACCAGTCCGCCTTTAATCGTAGTTTTGTAAACTGAAACAGAATTATCATCATAAGTAAACTTGGCTCCTAAGGCTTCTAGGATTGGAAATATTTGCTTATCACCTTGCATCGAATTAAAGTTTAAATTTTTAATTTTTAAATCATTATTAATGATGCCTAAGACAGTAAAGAAGGCAGCTTGGGAGAAATCACCTTCAGCCATTAAAGCCTTTCCAATATAAGTTTGATTAGCTGATACTAAGTATTGATTATTAGCTAATTTAACTTCAAGTCCAAACTCCTCCATAATAGCTAAGGTCATATCAACATAAGGTTTTGATGCCAACTCACTCGTTAAAACTATTTTACTATCAAATTCCATCAGTGAAAGCGTAAATAATAATCCAGTAATAAACTGCGATGAAATATTACCTAGGATATGATACTCACTTTGCTTTGGAAAGCCTTTAACAAGTAGTGTATTCTCATCAAGATAAGTAAACTTATCCTTACCATATAGATCAAGATAAACATCAAGTGGTCTAGCTAACAAATCTTTACTAGCAATAAAGATAACCTCATCATATAAATAAGTTGCGAGTGGAATTAAAAAGCGTAAGGTTGATCCTGATTCATGGGCATTGATCACAATCTTTTTCTGCTTATCAACAATTATTGGTGTGACCATAAGCTTGCGATCATCATAAGTAATATTAGCCCCTAAAACATTTAATCCTTCCAGCGTTCTAATAATATC
>LFRM01215141.1_pt1 | contig 11420 bp, 7 predicted proteins | sample 618341 | NCBI WGS metagenome assembly LFRM01 (sample SAMN03654438, study PRJNA283298) | anaerobic digester metagenome | isolation source: pool of bioreactors CSTR01a, CSTR02a, and CSTR03a thermophilic anaerobic... | place: Denmark: Kgs. Lyngby | collected 2014-05-21
CCAGGTTGATGGTGGGGTGCACCAGGTTGTCTGAAAAGGCGGGCAAATTACCGGCCAGTTCCAAAACCCCGGCCGCCCCCATGGCATGGCCAATATGGGATTTGCTGTTGTTGACCCAGGTGCGGTTGCAACCTGAAAAGGTTTCGCGGATGGCATGGCATTCCTCGATATCGCCCTGTTTGGTGCCGGTGGCATGGGTATTAATAATGCTAATGTCCTGGGGTTGCATGCCAGCCCGTTTCAAGGCCAGTTCCATGCACTCGCGCTGCCTCGGGCCGTAGGGCAGAACAAAGTCGCGTGCATCGGAGTTGATGGCGTAGCCGCCAATTTCTCCGTAAATTTTTGCATTCCTGGCCAGAGCCTGGTCAAGCCGTTCCAGGGTGAAGATACAGCCGCCTTCGGCAATAACGATGCCATTACGGCCCAGATCAAAGGGGCGGCTGGCCCTGGTTGGATCGTCGTGTTCAGCCAGTGCGCCCTGGGAACGGAAACTGGCAAAAATACCGAAGGAGCCCACACTTTCAGATAGACCACCACAAAGGGCCAAGTCCACTTCGCCCAGAAGCAGCATCTGCACTCCCTGGATGAGGGCGGCGTTCCCGGCGGCGCAGGCTGCACCGATGGAGTAGTGCGGGCCGGTGATGCCAAAGGTCATGGTGATTTCACCGGCCGGATTGTTGAGCACGGTGCGGGGATTGTGGTGGTGGGTCCAGTAGTCGACGTTGTAGCCGTACTGGCCAATGTTGTACACTTCATTTTCCGTTTCCACGGTGCCGTGTTCGGTCAGACCAACGTAGATACCGGTGCGGGCCGGGTCGTAAAAAGAGAAATCAATGCCTGCATCGGTCAAGGCCTCACCGGCGCAATATACGCCTATGCACCCTGCCCGGGTGCCGCGTTTGTTCTCCCGTTTTTTGCGATACCTGGTTTCATCAAAACTACAGAGACCAGCGGGATGTACACCCATGTAGCGCAAATCAATGGTGCCCACGCCGCTTTTTCCTGCCAGCAGGTTGGCGCGGAATGCGGCCAGTGTTGCTGCTCCAGGTGCGGCCAGACCCACTCCGGTAATGACAATACGTTCCGTATCCTTTGGTGTTTTCAAATCAGTCATGGTTCAAATCAGCGGAGCATTTCGGCAATAATGGCCGGTACTTTTCCTATCGCCTCCTCAAGTTTATCGGGCATGGTACCGCCGGCCTGGGCCATATCGGGTCGTCCTCCGCCCTTGCCGCCCACAATAGCCGCTACCCGGTTCACCAGATCACCTGCCTTGATACGTGAATGGTGCTCACTGCTGATCAGGGTTAACAGCGCAGCCTTGCCATCGAACTCACCACCGAGCACAATGATGCTGTTCGGCATTTTATCCCGTATTTTATCGCCGATTTCCCGCAGGGTTTTGGCAGAATCCAGCGGCACGGTGCTGGCCAGTACCGCAATACCCTGCACCTCGGTGCGGGCAGCCAGGAGCTGATCCATATCCGACAGGGCCAGGGCTGCGTTCATGGCGGCAATTTGTTTTTCCAGTTCCTTCTGCCGCTTCAGAAGGGCATTGATCTTGTCCGGTACCGCTTCAAGTGGTGCACTGGCTGCCTCGCTGGCAGCGCTTGCCGCGCGCACCATATCCTGCACCCAACGCAGGGCACCATCGCCGGTGACAGCTTCAATGCGGCGTACACCAGCGGCAATGCCCGTTTCGCTTACGATCTTGAACAGACCGATGTCGCCGGTGCGGCGCACATGGGTACCTCCGCAGAGTTCGCTGCTGAATTCGCCTATTCGTACTACTCGTACCTCATCAGCATATTTTTCGCCAAAAAGCGCGGTCGCACCGCCAGCTATCGCTTCCTCGCGGCCAAGCAGTTCGGTTGCTACCTGCGTGTTGAGGCGAATCTGGGCATTGACCATCTGCTCAATGGTAAAAATCTCGCCTGCGCTGAGCGGCGAAAAGTGGGTGAAGTCAAAACGCAGCCTGCTGTGGTCCACCGAAGAGCCTGCCTGGCGAATATGCTCGCCCAGGATGTTTTTCATAGCGGCGTGCAAAAGATGGGTGGCGGTGTGGTTGAGCACGGTGTCGGCCCGGCGCGGGGACACCATCATGTTCAGCTCCATGCCGGCTTGCAGTTCACCCTGCACCAGTTTGCCCTCATGGAGGATGATGCCTTCCAGGGGCGCGCTGGTTGCCTCAACCACAAAGCGGCCTTCCGGCCAGGTGATTTCCCCCCTGTCCCCGGCCTGACCGCCGGATACTGCGTAAAAGGGCGTTCTGTCCACCACCAGCTTCAGCGGCGCTTCGGCAGCAGCGTTCGTAACCAGTTCACCATCCGCGTCAATGATTCCCTTGAGCACAGCCTGACCGCTGGTTGTTTCGTAGCCGTTGAAAAGAGTTGTGCACCCCTGGGTTGCTAATGCTAGTACACCCGCTTCCAGATGGGATACATCTGACCCTTTCCAGGATTTCCGTGATTGCCGGCGCTGCTGCTCCATGGCTTCGCTGAAGCCCTGCTCGTCAAAGACAAGGCCCTGTTCAATGGCCACGTCGCGTACAATATCCACCGGAAAACCGTAAGTATCGTACAGTTTGAAGATGAAATCGCCGCTGATACGGGCGTTTTCACCCTGTGCCTGCCTGAGCCGTTCAATCTCCTGATCCAGCCGGTACAGGCCTTGATCCAGGGTTTCGCCAAAACGCTCTTCCTCGTGACTGGCAACCTTGTGCAGCAGCTCCGTGGTGTTGCGTAGATGCGGATAGGCCGCTGACATCAGTTCAGTCACCAGAGCGCAGGTTGCAGGGAAAAAGTTGCTGAGGCCGAGCAGTCGGCCGTAGCGGATGGCGCGGCGCATGATACGCCTGAGCACGTAGCCGCGCCCTTCGTTTGAGGGTAAAACACCGTCGGCAACCAGAAAGGTGGTGGCGCGGGCATGATCAGCAATCACCCGCATGGAAACATCATCCTGGTCGTTCAGGTGGTACGCTCTACCGGAAAGGCTGGCGATATAATCAATGATCGGGGTGAACAGGTCTGAGTCGAAGTTGTTACGTTTACCCTGCAAAACCGCCGCCACCCGTTCCAAGCCCATGCCGGTGTCGATGGAGGGATGGGGTAGTGGGGTAAGGATGCCGTCGGCACTGCGGTTAAACTGCATGAAGACCAGGTTCCATAACTCAAGAAAACGGTCGCAGTCGCAGCCCAGGGCGCAGTCAGGCCGGCCGCACCCTGCGTCAGCCCCCTGGTCGATGTGAATTTCCGAACAGGGGCCACAGGGGCCGGTGTCACCCATTGCCCAAAAATTATCCTGTTCATCCATGCGAACAATGCGGCCCTTGGGCAAATCTTCAATCTGTTCCCACAATTGGTGGGCCTCGTTATCCTCACGGAATACGCTGACCCACAGTTGTTGCGGATTGAGCCCCAGTTCTTTGGTAAGAAAGCCCCAGGCAAAGTCGATGGCCTCTTTCTTAAAATAGTCGCCAAAGGAGAAGTTGCCCAGCATCTCAAAGAATGTGTGGTGCCGGGTTGTATAACCCACGTTTTCCAGGTCGTTGTGCTTGCCGCCCGCGCGCACGCTGGGTTGAGCGGTGGTGGCGCGACGGTAGGGACGACTTTCTTCACCCATGAACACCTTTTTGAACTGCACCATGCCGGAGTTGACAAAGAGCAGGGTTGGGTCGTCGTGGGGTACCAGGGAGGCGGCTGCTACCCTGGTGTGGCCGTTGCTTTCAAAGTATTTGAGAAATTTTTCGCGAAGTTCAGTTCCGGTCATAATAGGTGGGGCATTTGTCCGTGAAAGGGCACGCTCCTAAAAAGGGGGAGCCCGGTTAAAAAGAACGGGCGAAATGCAGTGGCATCTCGCCCGAACCAGGTGCGTTTGTGAAAAACGCGTAGGTGTCAGATTAATTCATCTGCTTTTTGCTGTCCACCAGTTGCTCGACTACCGAAGGATCAGCCAGGGTGGAGGTATCACCGAAGTCGGTAAAGTCATTGGCCGCGATCTTGCGCAGGATGCGCCGCATGATTTTGCCTGAACGCGTTTTAGGCAGGCTTGGAGCCCACAAAATTGCCTCGGGTGTAGCAATGGGACCGATTTCCTTGCGAACATGGGCCCGCAGTTCCGCCCGTAGCTCATCACTTTCCTCTGCCCAGCCCATCAGGGTGACAAAGACAAAGACCGCTTGGCCTTTGATGGGATGTGGCATACCAACTGCAGCTGCTTCGGCCACGGCCTCGTGTGACACCAAGGAGGATTCTATTTCGGCTGTTCCCAGGCGGTGGCCGGAAACGTTAATGACGTCGTCAAGCCGGCCCATGATCCAGAAGTAGCCGTCTGCATCGCGGCGAGCGCCGTCTTCTGGGTCGTAGGTGTCGGGGTAGCGGCTGAAATAGGCTTTCTTGTAGCGCTCGGGATTGCCAAATACACCTCTGAGCATGCCGGGCCACGGCTTGCGGATAACCAGGTGGCCGCCTTCGTTGGCTTTACACTCCTCGCCCTGCTCATTGTAGATGGCGGCATCAATGCCGGGCATTGGCAGGGTAGCGCTCCCGGGCTTGAGCGGGGTCACGTAGGGCAGAGGAGCAATCATGATGCCACCGGTTTCGGTCTGCCACCAGGTGTCGACAATGGGCAGTTTTTCCTTGCCAATGTTGATAAAATACCACATCCAGGCTTCCGGGTTAATGGGCTCACCAACGGAGCCGAGAATGCGTAGGGTGGAGAGATCGTGTTTCTTGGTGTATTCTTCGCCATCGCGCATGAGAGCACGGATAGCAGTTGGTGCGGTGTAAAAGATGGTCACCTTGAATTTTTCCACGACCTGCCAGAAACGATCCGGGGCCGGGTAGGAAGGCACACCCTCGAACATGACCACGGTTGCACCCAGGCCAAGGGGTCCGTACAAAATATAACTGTGCCCGGTGATCCAGCCGATATCGGCGGTGCACCAGTAGATATCGTCATCTTTAAGGTCAAACACCCACTTGGCAGTGTGCAGGACATGGGTGAGATAGCCACCGGTAGTGTGCACTACGCCCTTGGGTTTGCCGGTTGAGCCAGAGGTGTAGAGGATGAAGAGCATGTCTTCGGCATCCATGGATTCGGGCGGGCAGGGCGCATCCAGATCAGCCGCACTCATTTCCTCGTGCCACCAACAGTCGCGGCCTGTCTTCATGTCCACCTTGATACCAGCCCGCTTCACCACTACGCAGTGTTCTATGCTGGGGCAGGTTTGCAGGGCCTCATCGGCGCTGGCCTTGAGCGGAATAGCTTTGCCACCCCGCAGTACGGCATCACCGGTGATCAGCACCTTAGCCTCGCAGTCTTCAATGCGGCTCTGCAGGGCCACAGCGGAAAATCCGGCAAAAACCACGGAATGCACCGCGCCCAGACGGGCGCAGGCCAGAAGCGAAATGGCCAACTCAGGTACCATGGGCAGAAAAATGGAAACCCTGTCGCCCCGTTTTACCCCCTTTTTCTTGAGCACATTGGCGAAGCGGCAAACCTCCTTATGTAGTTCCCTGTAGGTATAGGTTTTTACATCTTCGTCGGGCTCGCCCTGCCAGATGATGGCGGTTTTGTCTGCGCGGCCATCGGTTAAATGCCGATCAAGGCAATTGGCCGATATATTGAGTTTACCGCCGACAAACCATTTGACTTCCGGAACGTTCAGGTCGTACTCAAGAACTTTGTCCCACTTTTTATCCCAGGTGACCAGTTCTTCAGCACGCTCGGCCCAATAGCCCTCCGGATCGTTGATGGATTTCGCATAGGCTTCTTTATACTGTTCCATGGATTTGACCCAGGCCTGATCTCGCCCTGTTTCCGGTGGATCAAATGTTTTGCCTTCAGCCAGCAAACTGGTGATTTTGTCTTCCATCGCAGTCATAGCCTCCCCCTCTTTTTTGAGTTGCAGTGAGCCGGGTTTGCGACTCCTTCTCTGCCGGTTTCCCTCGTCCGTCGGTATCTGTTCCGAAGTGCTTGGCGCGGATAAACCAAGGAACAAGATTCGTTCCAGTACCGAGATCTCCAAAAAAGACAATTATCCATTCGAGCAGGAAAGTTAAAATATACTTGTAAATCTCGCTACGTCAACAGTTTCGACCAGGGGACGCCTCTTTTTCAAGCCTCTGCATAAGCTGGCAATGTTACGGTTAAGGCGCAACCGATCGGATCTGTATAGCGGTTGCCTTTTCTTCTGAAGTCAATTCAGGTTGAGGGTGGTGTCTTTACCTGCGAAGTCTGGGCAGGGTAAACGCAGTCACCACCAGCAGCATGATGGCCAGGTACCAGGGAAACCAGCCGGTTGCGAGTTTGAAGGCGGTATTTTCAAGGAAACTTTCCGATGCCAGGGGGTGCTGCAGACTTAAAAGTTGCCGTTCATGGCGGATGAGTGCGGCAAAGCCCATACCGATACAACCATAGGCGATGTTAAAGGCCATGCCCTTGAAGCTGAGCACGGTTGCGCGCTGTTCAGAACTGGTGATGCTGTTGAGGTAGTGGCTGGTGAAAAAAGAGGTCATCATCATGCCGATAAAAGCGGCGACCATGGGCAGCACACCAAAATAGGGGATGAATTTTCCCAGGAAAACGAGCGCAACTATCATGGTCAGGCTGAGGATGAGCACATTGATGCCTGCAGAAAGTTTTTCGCTCATGAATCTGGCCAAGCGCGGGACCAAGAGTCCGATGAGGGCGATGGCAGATCCGATCAAACCAAAGGTGGATTCGGGCAGATCAATGAGCCGGTAGTACTGGCTGGTGAGGGTAGCCAGCATCCGCAGGGTGNNTCCGCAGGGTGTGATCCAGGGTCATGGCAAAGAGGATGATGGCCATGGCGTAGGGCGTGCGCAAAATCCAGGCCCCGGCCCGCAGGGTCAGACTGATCAAAGCAATGAGACCGTGTGTGTTCTTTGTGTCAGTAGTCTGTCCCGGGTGTTTATGCCGCTTTGGCTCCTCCATGCCAATGGTGGCCAGCAGGGCAAAAATGGCGAAAACCAAGGTCAGGAAAAGGGGAAAACGCATGCTCAACTGCGGTTCAATCTGCAGGTCCAGTCCCAACAGAGTAAAAATCTGGCTCAGCAATTCATGGTCATACACCATGGCGCCCAGGGTCATGGCAAAGATAAAACCCAGATTCTGGATGCGCATTTGCCAATCCAGCACCAGGGGCCATTTATCGGCCATGTCGTGCTCTACCAGGGTATCGTAGGCCAACGCTTCGTCGGTGCCGCTGGCCATGGCTTCGGCCAAGCCGCTGACGACACGGTTGCACAGAAACAGCCAGAAGACAGTGCTGCTGCCTCCAGCAGGAGCCAAGGCAATCAACACTATTTCCAGCAGCATCAGCGCTGAAGTGACGACGAGCAACTGCTTTCGACCCATGAGATCGGCGAGCGCACCAGAAGGCACCTCGGCCAGGACAATGGTGAAGGCCCAAACAGTGTTCAGCAGTGCAAACTGCTCCAGACTCAGGCCGAAATCCAGGAAAAGAACGGTGAAGACGGGATAGTAAAAGCGCGCGTTGAAAAGGACGCGAAAGGCAAGAAAACGACGGATGTTGGTCAGTGCGAAGGGTGATGATGACAAGGAACTCGGCACGGGTGATGCGCTGTTCATGCAAACGAGTCCACGCCTGCCTGTTTTGGCTTGCCTGTGCTGGGACACAGGCTGTTCCACCTCCAGAGCAAGGCGCTGTCGATGCCTGCTTTGGTGAATGCTGGGAATGTTTTAAAGGCGTGTCTGTATGTGTCCCAGCGCTGCATATCCCCGCCTCCTTGGCAAGTATGTTGGCATGAAACTGGAATCGCTTTGAATAAAAGTCGGTTGTTTACAGTCGTAATGTTACTCCATCCAGCCGACAAACAACAGGGTATATTCTTCTCCTTGACCTGCACGGTTCCTGCAGTCTACCTTGAGTTGCTGTGCAGCGCGCGGCCGGAAGGCGGCGCTTCCCCTCAAACAAAAACGAGCAACCTTTCATCTGCCATGGAGCTTTTCCTCATCGACGCCATCGGCCCCTTTTTCAGGGACTACGGCCGCAGACGCATCAACTGGTCAAAAATTCCCTTTGAGCACCTGGCGCTGGATGAACCCGAACGCAGAGTACAGTTTGACCGTATAACCGAAGAGATGGCTGTCTTCACCCAGCGCGTGTGTGCCATCGGCTACAACGCGGTGAGCCTGGATGATGTTGCCCATCTGGCCGATCATCCCTGGTATGAGGAGGAGCACCGCCGTACGGTGCAGATTTTGCAAGAAGAGTTCCGTCGTATTTTCGGCATCATCCGCAACCGGGGGCTGGCTATTTACCTGACTATGGATATTCTCTCCTTTACTCCGGCACTGCGGGCTTATCTGGGGCGAGATTATAAAAAGATTACATCTTTCATAGTTGCCCTTTTGGAAGGTTTTTTTCGCGATTTTCCTGAAGTGAGCTGGGTGATCTTGCGCGTTGGCGAAAGTGACGGTCGGGATGTGAAGGGCCTGTTACGCAGCGAACTGTGTATCCGCAGACCGAATCAGCTTAATTACCTGTTGCGCACGTTGCTCCCACTTTTTGAACGCGAAGGTCGCCGACTTATTCTGCGCAACTGGACCGTGGGTGCCTACAGCATTGGGGATTTCATCTGGCATGGCAGCACCCTGGCAAGGGTGCTGGAAGGCATCAACAGCCCTGCTTTTGTTTTGTCTATGAAGTACGGTGAATCGGATTTTTTCCGTTACCTGCATCTGAATTCACACTTTTTCGATACGGGTGTACAAAAAATCGTGGAGCTGCAAGCCCGGCGGGAATACGAAGGCTGTGGCGAGTATCCTTCTTTTATTGGCGGCGATTACGCCCGCTACGCTCGGGAACTGGCACGGGCCGACAATATGTTGGGTATTTCCGTGTGGTGCCAAACTGGTGGCTGGCTCCCCTTCAGGCGTTTAGCCTTTTTGGACCGTGATGCGGTGTGGACGGAGATAAACGCCTATGTCTGCGTTCAACTCTTCCGCGAGCGGGTCGAGGTAGAGGAGGCGCTGCGGCACTACTGCATAGATCACGGCGTGCTGGCGCCCGAGGCCCTGCTTGAGCTTTTGTTTTTGTCGGAACAGGTGGTGAAGGAACTCTTGTACGTGCCCGAGTATGCCCGACAGCAGCTTTTTTTCCGTAGGGTGCGTATTCCGCCGCTCCTGGCAGTATACTGGAACACACTGTTCATCAACCACTCCATGCGCAAACTGATGCGCCATTTTGTCCGAGATCAGCGTGGCAGCATTGCCGATGCACACAAGGCTTTAGCCAAAATAGAACGCATGATTGACTTGGCGACAAAGGCGGCTATGCCGGTGGCGGATATCCACTTCATGAAGGAGAGTTTTTCTCTTTTTGTCCTGGCACGGGAGTACTATTTCCTACCCTATACACCTGAGATGCGGACACGCATCAGACAGGCGAAAAAGCGCTACAAAACCTTGTATCCTCCGGGCAGCCGTTATCGTTACCGTATCAAGACCAGTTTCAAGCCCCTCAAAATCAAACGCCGTTACCTGGGTTGGCTGGCCAACATTATCTTCCGCAAAAAACCTGGCTACCGTTTACTGGATCGACTCCTCTTTCTGCGCCTCTTGTCTGTGGGTTATTTTCTGCTCCACCGGGCCCGACCAAAAATACTGCCCAAGTTTGCCCGTAAAAACGCCATGGGTCTGGATACCGTGTTCAAGTAGCGCAGTGCCAGAGGAAAGATTGCGGCCAAGGAAGCGAGGCAAGCGCAGTTTGTACGTGGGGGTACGTTCTGCAAGTATTTTCCGGAGGCCAATACAGACAAAAGTAACCATGTGTTGCCCAATAAAAAAGCCGGAGCGCAACTTGTGCTCCGGCCTGGAAGTATCTGCAATCAAGCGGACTTTGCGCCCTGGACTGCAGTAATGTTCGGGATTACTTTTTTTCTTCGGTGGTTGGTGCTTCAGCAGAAGTTGCATCCTTTGCCGCATCCGCAGCAGGAGTTTCCGCCTGGGCAGCAGCCTTGGCCTCTTCTTTGAGGATATCAAGGAGTTCAACTTCAACGATCAAGAGCGAGCCCGGTTCAATCACCGGGGGCGCACCGCGATCGCCATAGGCAAGGTCCGGTGGCAGATAGAGTTCAAAGGTGGAGCCGACCGGCATCAGCAAAAGCGCTTCCTGCCAGCCCGGAATCACCTGGTTGATGTTGAGTTCGGCTGGTTCGTTACGCTTGTAGGAACTGTCAAATTCCTTGCCATCAATGGTGTGGCCCTTGTAGTGCACCCGTACCATGTCTTCTGCGGTGGGTTTGGCACCCTTGCCGTCCTTGATCACCTTGTACTGCAGCCCCGAAGCCGTGGTCTTCACTCCGTTTTTTCCTTTGTTGGCAGCAAGAAAATCATCGGCAGCTTTGCGGTTCTTCTGGATCATGGCCACGGTTTTCTGTACCTGCTTATCGTGCTGCCGTTGGGCAAAGTTCTGCTGAATGACTTGAGATTCCTCTTCAGTCAGGAGCGCCTTTTCACCGCCAAAACCATCTTTGATGCCTTGTTGCACCAGGTTCAGGTCAAACTGTTCTTCCAGTTCCTTAAAATATTTGCCCAGGGAAAGCCCCATGGCGTAACTGAATTTCTGCTCTTCTGTCTGCAGATCCGCCTTCTCCGCAGTAAACGCCATTCCTGCAGCCAGAACAATGCTGACAACAAACGCTGCATACCATTTCATTTGTATTGTACTCCTGCTGATTCTTAAAAAAGCCGGGACGAGCGGATGGTCATCCGCATGTCCGGTTATCCTGTTATTTTAATTCCAAGTACCGAACATAACAAATATAAGCCGCAATCTGTTTTTGTCCGCATATTTTTGTGCAAGCAGGTGAAAATGGCCTAAAAAGAGCGTTTGTCAATCACTCGTTTGGCCTTGCCTTCAGAGCGCTCAAGGGTCTTTTCCTCCACCAGTTTCACCTCGATAGCGACACCAAGCTCAGAGCTTAAACGGCGCTTGATCTGATCCACTATCTGCCGTTGTTTTCTCATCTGGTCGGAAAAGAGCGCCTCAGTCACCTCCACCAAAACCGTCACCCGATCAGCATGGTGTTCGCGTTCCACCACAATCTGATAGTGCGGCTGGGTACCTTCCACATCAAAGAGCACCTTTTCGATCTGGAGCGGAAAGATGTTAACCCCCTTGATGATCAGCATGTCGTCGCTGCGACCCATAACCCGCTCCATGCGCCGGAAGCTGCGACCACAGGGACAGGAGCCCGGCAGAATACGGGTGAGGTCCCGAGTGCGGTAGCGGATCATGGGAAAGGCCTCTTTGGTCAGGGTGGTGATAACCAGCTCACCTATCTCGCCTTCGGGTACGGGCTCCAGGGTGACAGGGTCAAGCACCTCCACCAGGAAGTGATCCTCGTTGATGTGCAGGCCGTTGCACTCCA
>LFRM01231769.1_pt1 | contig 11420 bp, 10 predicted proteins | sample 618341 | NCBI WGS metagenome assembly LFRM01 (sample SAMN03654438, study PRJNA283298) | anaerobic digester metagenome | isolation source: pool of bioreactors CSTR01a, CSTR02a, and CSTR03a thermophilic anaerobic... | place: Denmark: Kgs. Lyngby | collected 2014-05-21
ATCTACCGCAACCGGGAAAACAGAGCCTTCTGCAAGGAGCACAACATCCGCCTGTCCGGTCCAAAGCTTGGCCGGCCAAGGAAGGATGAAACTGACGAAAACAACACTCAGGCATATCAGGACAGCTGTGATCGCAATATGGTAGAGGGCCGCAATGGAATCGGCAAGCGTCGCTATGGTCTGGATCTGATCATGGCCTACCTGGCTGAGACCGGAAAGACGGAAGCGGCGTTTATTATCCTGGCAATGAACGTTGCGCACCTGCTGCGCTTCCTTTTAGCTCTTTTTTGGCGCGTGCTGAAGAGCGTAAATTGGACTGGAGAATCGGTTGGGATAGCACAAGCAGCTGTTTGAAGGAACGACCATAGCGCGAATCGCTTTTTTCAGCAGGCCCTACATATATGTGATGAAAAGAAAGCGCCTCAGTATTCTGGCTGCAAGTTGGTTCCAGCTTTTCCTGCGTTGAAGAACGGAGGAAAAGTAATGAATAAGGTAACCGCAGATCAGATTAAAGCCTTCCTGATACTAAGCAAGGAGACGAAGATGGAGCTCATGATGAGAAGAGCACGCTATCACGGTACGGATCTTGATATACCGGAGACGGAACAGCGCAGGATTGAAAAACTCGAACGCCAGCTGTTGTTCTATGACGCCCTGATGGCCTTGATGACACAGGGGGAAAGGATGCTTATCAAGAAGCACGTGGTGGAGCAGCATACATGGACGACGGTAATTCATCTCTTTGAAGAAAAGTGGCATTATCAGCCATCCCAACGCACTCTCCAGACACGTGTAAAAGGAGCACTAAGCAAACTGGCCGCTGTTTGTAATCAACGTCTTGACTTTGACTTCATTCTCGAATGCGAAGACATGAAGGCGCAACACAACGACGAGTAAGCACTCGAAACTCCCAAGTCGCAGCTAAGCTTAACGAGTAAATGACCTCAACGCAGGAAAGCTGTGAACACAAAAATCTTAACGATGGGGATTTTTGTGGGAAAATAGAGTGCATGAAAGTAGCACTATGATGCGTTATAATAATGAATGGATGAGTAAAGGAGTATGCTGTTATGTGTAGTATGAGAATATCAGATCGTAGTTTGAGTTGTTCGAATACCGAGAGTTATTGCGACTCATCTTAGGCGCCATTTGCAGTTCAGTGAACAGTTTGTGAGTATGCGAAAGGTGTTAAAGAAAACAATGAGGAGTAAGAAAACGATGAAGAATATACTGATTATGCTATTAAGTATTGTGCTGCTATTTTCAAGTTCTGGAGCCGTTGCGGAATATGGCAGCAACGTTACCGTCGAAAATATGCCCGAGTCCGTAAAAGCGGTAGTCAACCAAAGCCGTTGGAAGGGCTGGGAGATCACCGGATGGGTCAACCCAAAGGGCTTGCGACAAAAGACTGCTTCGGCTTTTGTGGCTGTGAAAAACGGTAAGCAAAACGTGATTGTTGCTTTGGGGTGGGATGGAAACGGATGGAAAATCAGTTGGAGCAATCCTTCTGCCTTGCCACAAGTAAGTGAACCTATCTACTTGGGGGAGGCGACTGAGGGGATTGGCTTTATGTCCTATTACACAAAAAATGAGGAACTTCAAGACATTCACTGCGTATGGATGAGAAACAACAATGGTAATTGGCGTCTGACGCACATTACAATGTTCGATCCTCTCATGCACTATGACACCTCAAAAGAAGACGCTTTACGGATATACAACTCTGGCTGGGTGCAGGGAAAAGAAACTGATGTCTGGATATATGGCGCGTATGAGACAAACCTACGATACTTTAATCTCTCGGCGTTTCCTAGGACAGTAGAACATGCAAGAGAAATATTAACAAATCCTCCAAAGATTCCACAAGGAGACTTGATGGCGAGAAAGATTAGATTTACATCAGGTCAAAAGTTCAAGGTATATCAGGGGCCAGGAGAAGAATATGGTCAGGCGGGCAATGGAAAAGCAGCAGTAAGTACGAATGACTGGATTCAGGTGTTTGGAGAAGAGAATGGGTGGATTCTCATTCAATATGATATCAACAAAGATCATATGCGTATAGGCTGGATAAAATCAAGCGCCCTGCCCAAGAAAGCTACAGTAAGCAGATTAACATACGCACCGCTGAATGCCATTACTTCCATGAACACCAACTTAACGGATGACCCTCTGTTCTCGCAATCGAGTGTTTTGGCGCTCTCACAAGGCACTTCACTTGTCGTTCTTGCAAAGATGGGTCAATGGGCGTATGTGGAAGTACCCGGCTCATCTCCAGTTCGAGGCTTTGTAAACGAAAGCGCGCTCGTCATAAACAGTACTGCGAAATAACGGGCAAACCAGGTGGAAGACCATTATGATCTTCCACCTGGCTCTAGATTAATTGTTCACTATCCACATAACATGGATTCGATACGGATTAGAGAACGGTAGCACCATTGCCGGAAATTGGAAGATTCACAGCTTTTTCAGTCCCATTACCACTAAGTGATGCGTTGACACGATAAATCTCACAATTTGCAGAAGTGAGCAGCTTAAACTTGTTATGCTGATTCTGTGTATTACCACAAACCATGCATCCGAACCTGCCGTTATCGTTAACATTGGCACTAACTGCAATGGTAACATGAGGATATGGAGTAGGAGAAGCCTTTGGATCGTAGGAATACACCAAATCGCCAGGCTGCACTTGGTTGTATGCTACTTGCGTTACCCATCCTTTTGCTTTCAACCTGGCCAACCCGCTCCCAGTGACGCCCCATTTACTGTTCGTCCAGTTGGAAGGGATACCCGCAAGTCGATAGAACCAGCCATCAAACATGGGGACACCTCCGCAGCAAATGCACTGGTGTGCAAAATCAGCACAGTCATCGGTGCCATCAATGGAGGGGAAAGCCGTGTTGCGTTTCAAACATGCACCCCCTGTAAAGTTGTCAGAGTGGTTCAGAGCGTAGTTTACGGTTTTGGATGCATCAAATGCATAGGTCGCAGAACCACCACCGCCGCCCATCTGAATGAACTGTGTCATGACATAGCCGATATTACTGCCGTTGGCAGGCCAACGCGTTTCATACCACCCGGAAGTAGAGCAAGAGTAGATAGGAATAGTATCACCGGTATTGAACTGTCCCCAATAGGCATAGCCAGCCTGAGGCTGCTTTCGACAATAGAGTCGCCCACCGATTACGGTTCCTTGACCGATGTAACTGCCACCCCCACCAGAACTACCACCGTTGGGATCGGTTGCGGTTAGAAACTTGGACATGATGTAACCGGAATAGCCGTTGTAAGTTGCGCTGTGCCAAGTCGAGTTGTGGTAATTAGCTTGAACGGCTTTGCCATAGGGAACGCGAACCAGAACCGCTCCGCTGCTGGAAGCCGTCTTACGCAAATTGACCGTTTCATTATTCGGAATGTTGAAAACATACATAGTTGCCATTTTTTTCTTTCTCCTTAGTTTCTTTTGGCATTTGATTGCTGGCCAGCTAATTCTTCTGCCATCTGCAATGTACATCAACTAGCGCATCAAAAGGAGTGAAGAAACACGAAGTAAAGCTAGGTGCAACCGCAATGGTTGCACTGCTATTCTCTATTCATATCTTTTCAGAGGAGAATAGACTTTGGCAGAGAAGTTGCCAAATTTTGTGTTGGTTCGCTGATGGAACGCACCTCAGAACCACATTGGTAGATCGTGGGTATGGTTCCAGCCATGTTAAACAAATACTGATTGCTTTGGCATCGAAAAGGAATACACAGATGCTTGGGGACGAGAAAGCGAAAGTCCCTCCACGCCTGCCAAACGAATCAGTCCATGGGAAAAACAGTTTGTACATTCACTAACCAGCGTGAAAAATCAGAATTCTTTTTGCGGTTTTTCTTCACTGGTTTTGATGTCCCAAACCCATATCATGTAGTTGGAACCGTACATGGTTCACACTCACTATCAAGGAGGTAAAATGGATCAATCACTTATGTCAATTATCGAAGTTGCATTGCAACAGGGAATCTGGGCAGCATTGTATATCTATCTGTTCTTCAGAATGCTGAAACAAGGAGAGAAGAGAGAAGAGAATTATCTAACCATCATTGACCGCCTAAACCAAAGCATCAACGAATACCTGGTTCGTTTGCAAGTAAGCATGAATACACTGAATGAGCATCTGGTTCAAGCAATTGATGCTAAGCATCCAGGTGAAGATCAAGCTCCCAACTAACAGCTTGCAACTTTTTCATCTTCCTTCGTGTGCGAAAGATATGGCTTTTCACGGCAACTAAACTAAGACCTGTTTGTGCAGCTACCATCTGCATGGGCAGGTTTTTCAAAAAGTAAGCTTCAAAAACGCTGTACTCAAGTCGAGTCATTTTCTGTTTTGCCAACAACAGGAGATGCTTAAGGCCCTCTTGCACCTCCTTTTCTTTGAAATCATCCGTTTGTCCCGCAACATCAGGAGCAGCTGGCCTGTCCATGGAAAATGCGTGAAGAAATGAACGGCTATTCTGTGTTTTCATCTGATTTTCATGCTATATTTGCAACACTTTTTCAGCCATCCTATTTTATTGGGATGCTCTTCAAGCTTGTCATACTGTTCGACTGCAAGCAGAAAAACACTTTGAACGATATCCTCAACCATCATTTGCAAATCTTGACGATTTGCACCAACCAATCTTCTACAGTAACCAACGAGATAGTCATAATACTGCAGGAACAGATTAGAAAGCATTTCATTACGCTTTTGCTCGTTTATCATTCTGCCTCAGATACTATATCCTTAAACTCCTAGTTACATAGGAAGAGCCTTGCGATACTCATAAGTTTTTCCTGGTCGGCTTCATTGCAACTCCCAAGAATTGCCAGCAACTCTGCTGTATGGGCATCTACCACTTTTTCATGTTTTCTGTTCGGATACATTAGCTCGTTAGCATCACTTGGAATCACGGCCAAGAGCCGTTGCATTGTGTCCCAAGTTGGATTGATGTGCCCCCTTTCCAAATTAGAAAGGTGTCGAGCGCTGATTTCAGCAATTTCAGAGAGTCTCTCTTTAGAAAGTCCGCGACTTTTTCGGGCCTTTCGGAAGAAATTACCTACGTGTTTATATTTTTGGTTTGGAACATGCATTATAAATCACCTCAAAAACATTCTATCGTTCTTGGATTTTGAGGTGAACACCATTATAGTTCTGAATCATAATGAATTATAGTTCCTTTTTTGTTGCTTAGTTTTTACACTGTAGTAATAACCGATCAACCCGACCAAGGATTGATACACGAAAAGCAATTATGTGGATAATTTACGTAGAGCACCGTTAATCAGATCTGATTTGAATATGCCAAGATACATTCGGATATAATCATGCGACAACCACCATAAAACTATGCTGACTTCTTCGCCTCTATTCACTCTTTCAAAGTTCACGACCGTAATTACCACAACAGTGCAATAGAACTGCCTCTATTAAACGTACTGATCAGTTCTTTTCATTTGTTCTCTATGGAGTTTTACTTTGTGGTTCTTGTCCAAATACAATTATTAGATACGAGATTGGAAGGATTCAATCCCTCTTTTGAAGTTAGTTTCTCTTGGCAAGCAATGCCTGTGGGTACCCACACAGGCAAAAACAACAACGCCGCCTCCCTCAGCGGCGTTGTTTGCTTGTTGGGGGCGAAGCCCCAAACCCCTTTCAATCGCACAATGCTTGTGCGGCTACGCGTCCTTCGGACGCTGAATACGATGTGGGAATTATCGGGGGTCTCTTGCCTTTCCGGCAGACTTTTCTTCGTAGCCCAGCAGACGGTCCACATTGGCTTTTGCAGTCAGAATGGCCTTCATCTCCTGCCGGGCGTGCGTAAACTGTGGGTAGATGCTCCTCTTTTGCTGAATCAATTTCTCGTATTCTGCCTGGATTTCTTTGAGGGTGGGAAGTTTCTTTGAGCCTTGGGAATCAAAGGCTGCCTTGGCTGTTTTGTGTAGCGCAATATCACTTTCATGCTCAGCAAAAAAGCGCTTTGAGTAACCTGCCTTCCGATAAGCCACATAAGTTTCCCGTGTTTTCAGATAGTTCAGCAGGTGGGTTTTCATGACGGATAGCTCTCGCATACGCTTCTCGGTTGCCTGGATTTGCTGGGAAAGTTGGTTGAAAACTACTGCGGATTGGGTGGCTTTTGCATCAAGTTTCTTATAATCAGACAGGTTGTTCTCCGTGATAAAGTTGACGGTTTGTGCCATCTGCTTGAGGTTGAACACCTTTGCCCAACGCTCATATCCAAGCCCCTTCCCGGCGCGCATTTTCTCCTGAATGTCGATGAGCAAACCCAGTGTTTTCTGTTGTCGCACTACATCGGAAGAAGTTTTTGCAGTTCCCCTTCTCTGCCTTGAAAGCAAAGCCTGAAGTTCCTGCTGACCAAAACCTTCCCCCAGAGAATCCAGACGAATAGAGCGTTTGGCACCCGGCGGCATCACACTAATGTGTTTGCCACGCTTGACCTGATATCCCTCATCCATTAGGAGTTTCAGAAATTCATCCATTGTGGCAGGGTTTGAGCGTAAGACATGCTCAATTGCGGCTCGCAGCCTGGCCCTGTTGGAAGGTTTGGCTTCATTCCCCAGCCACTTGTTGTAGGTGGCACTGAAGGGCTTTGGGTCTTCAATCACCGAAAGTTGGTGCACTGTGCAGAGCAGGTCGCTCAGCTGGCGAGCTGCTTTTGTGCTGCCCCAGAAGTTGCGAAACTTGCGCGTGCAATCCAGGGCGGTGGAGTTCCAGATGATGTGATTGTGGATATGCCGCTTATCTATGTGGGTGGCTACCATGAAGGCGTGCTCCCCCTTCGTGAAGCGCGTTGCGAACTGATAGCCAATCTGGTTCGCCTGCTCCGGCGTTACTTCCCCGGGCTTGAAGGACTGACGAATCTGATAATCAATCACATCACGCTCCTGCGTTCTGCCGGTGATTTCCTTGTACTCCCGCTTGGATAACAGGAACTGGCTATCTATGGTACGCGCATCGCATTCATAGCAGGAGATCAGTTCCCCATCCTTCGTTTTGTCCGGGTTCTTGGCGTAATCGGTTCTGTCAATCAGGCACTTGGAAAGCGATTTGCCTTTGTTATGGTGCATGGGAATGATGCGGGTGGTGGCCATCTAGAAGTCCTTTCAACTTTGAGAAAACCTGCAACAATCAAACATGTATCGCTTATGTCGGCAGTGCCAAAACTTACGTTCTATTTAGTAGATGCTAAACTCGCTCATCGTTATGACAATTATAATACTGCTTCAATTACACAAAACTATTGGGTGATTGCTTTCATCCGCGGCTCCCAGTATTCTAACCATTGCTTTGCATTATCAGAGCTAGGATACCTTGAAATATATTGTCTAAGAATGTGCATTTGCCTTTTGGCACGTACATCAGCTGACTTCCATTTCGAATAGTTGTAATTGTTCAATACCGGCTCAGTGGCCATTTCAAGTGTTCGCCAATCTATAATCTTCCCCAACAGTTTTTCCTCGATGTTTTCCCCATGAAGTGCATTCATTGCTTCCAAGTATAAATCTACAAGATTAGTGATGTCCCTGCTGTATGTGACCTTTATCAGGTTAAATTCAATAGCAGAAACAATTTCGCTGTACAATCTTCTTTTTATGCACAAATCCGATACCATTGCCGCTAAGTCCATGCGTAGATTGCAGTTAGAGTGAACTTCGCAATCATGCAACCAGTGTAATGCCAATGACTGCTTCTCTTCGTTACATTGAGATAAGTCAAGTGCCAGCCTTTTCAACATCCACACACTCATTGAACTATTTAACAATTTGGATGAACGAGAAGTACGATTATGAAACGCAAATTGTGACAGAAGGTAAGAAAGTTGTAAGCTCCTATCTTCTGGTGATAGATTTGCAACAGCTTCTTCAAGTTGTGTATCGGTCAATCTGCATTCTTTTAGTTGATGAAACATATATTCTCCACATAGCAGTTTGACATAAATGGTTTTGGAGTTTATTGCAGCATCGAATAGAACTCTGTCCCAAGAATTTAATAGCATTTGCTTTGCCAACAAATCAAACATCAGAGGTGAGTTTATGTCGTCTAGTAGCTTTACATACACGCAAGAGTCTATCTGGAGCAAGAGTTCATATCCTCCTCTTAGCCAATTGTCTCCAGAGTAGAAAGCATGCCCTGCTTCATAATATAATTTTGAGAATCCTTGGCGACTTGGTTCTGCATGTCCTCTAAGCAATGCTGAAAGATTATATTCATCCGAATGTATTCCCCTTGAAATGTGACTTTGCTGTTGCTCTTTCTCCTTAGCGATTTTAGCGAATTCCTCAACAAATTTCCTGTCTGCTCCATCAATTCTCTTTATCTCAGAAACCAAATCTTTTACCGACCAAGGCTGCCCAGTTGAGGCAAGATGACTTAGCATTTTGCATGTCATTTTCTTCTCATCTTCCCAATGTCCCCATAGATCATTAACAGCTGACTCTAGTTCTACCTTTGGAATACTTTGAAATGATCCACTTAGACACCATTTAGGAAGCCACTGGTCAAGCGGGAAGCAATCCGATCTGTTCGAAGTTTTTGGTTTATCCTCGCTGCGAAAATCACATAATAAATCAATGTTGATACGATCTTTGCTAGGTTGCTTGGATTGTACTATAGGATCACATAGATCATTAATATAGTCACAAACCTCATAACATACAATTTGTTCCATCGGAGCAATGACAAACGGATAGAATTGTCCCATTGAATTGAATGAATTGCTAAGTAAAAACCCATCTACTCTTCCATCATCGAAAAAGCGCAGAAGATACCGATCGTGAATAACAGGAGTTTTCCCACGCGTTAGATTTCTGATCGATAGGCTATTGTGAAGAATACTCGCATTGTTAATCAGGAATTCACGATAATGTTTAAGAATATTCGTTTTCTTCTTGGTGTCAGGGTCAGTATCTGTAAGCGATGTAATAATATCAAGTTGTATGTTGGTGTGTGGGATTCTTGCAAGCAACTTTTGTGCAGAAACAACAGAGAAATACGGATCAACAATTACTGCCTTCTTAACGGATGACAAATCAATGTATTCTCTAATTTTTAAGAAGCTATTAATTTCACCTTCTTTTTGAATGTTAGAAATGAAAGCCCCTTGGACGCTATTGTGTTGATACCCGGAGAACAATGTCCTACTATCCTCAATTGCTTTATCAAAGGCATCGTGCGTGCTACTCTTTATTGCTGTTGTATTTGTGGTTGCGTATCTAGAAACAGATTCAATCTGTGCTTTTATTATTTCACTACGATTTGCAGCAGACTTAAACAATTTGTCGGACCACGGATCACGAATTTGATAGGTTGGAGAAACAATATTGACTGTACAAGAAATACTCATTAATAGGGGCAAGTCCTTTGAAAAAACTAAAGAACCACTTTCAGTCTCCCATATCTGAACAAGAACCCGGCTCATTGGCTCATCTGCATAGAAATCAACTTGCTGATCTGTTCTTCGAAATAGTTTCACTTGATTTAATATGGATCTGCCACGGTGCTCAGCAATACAGTTCACAATAAGATCTTTTGGAAATGAATCTCTTTTTAGAATAGTTGTTTTCTTCAAACCCGATTCTTTGTGTATCTCTATATCAAATGCGTCTTCACTTGACCGTAAATCATAAAATTCAAAATTCCCAATGCGTTTTGGATCCTGCGAAAAATCAATGCCGCATTCCTCGCAAGCCCATTTCAATAAGCTTTGGATCTGAAGATATAGTTCCTTGCCGTCCGATTCAATTGAGGCCTCTATTTCATTAAGTAGTCTATTTTTATCGATATTCCAGTATTCTGTGATCCTACAAAATCTGGCAACAGGTCCTGCTGTTTTATTCTGTCCGTCATTACAGAGAACAACCGAACGTTTTAATAGCACTGGCGATTTAAGTTGTTTGCATCCAAGATTGATTTGAGAGGTGGTAGTTAAACTATGTACAAAACTCATTGCCTCTTCGCGTGATAAGACTCCAGACCAAATGCTTCGTTGGCAGTTCTTTACGTCGCGGAATCTCCACAGGTATGGAGGTTGTTTTGTTGGAACACAAAAACCATAAAGTAGAGTAAATTCGTTATTAGCATTTGAGAGTACGAGCAATTTAATAAAGATACTTGAACATTCACTACTCTTTGCAGGTTCGAAAATGTTATTGATCAAATAATACCTCCTCTTACTGGTAAAGGCTCTGCTTTCAGTTATACATATCTTCACCCACCAACCCGTCTGTTGCGTCAACATTGGAACTGCACCTCCAAGATACAACAATCCCAACAACACAATCAATAACATGCAAACATATATGCCCCGATAGAGTTGCTATCGTATTCAGCTGATTTATATCTCATGTTGATTTTATTAAGCATAATCGGACACATTCATGACATTGACTGCGAAAAACTGAGTATAGAAACTATTTAGGATTTGCATTCTTCATGGTGTCCATTAACAGTAATTAGCGAAGTCACTATTCGTATAGATTTGAGGAGACGATTCTCTTCATTTCAGTAGCTGTACACTTCCTCTCTGCAATAACGATCAAACGCCCATTCTTCTCTTGGTAAGCGCAAGTAGACAGTGTAAGCAATGCATCTGGAGTTTTTCCTTTTGGGGCCGTGAAAATCCCTTCAGCTTCGGACAGATACTGCAGATACTGCGCCATGATATTATTACTCCAGACATTGACATAATTATAATACCGAAAAGCATCTTCCGCTTCCTTGGGTATCCGTGTTTTCACCACCGCCACGATCTCATACACCCGCTCCTCATACAGCGTATCAAAGTGAATGTAGCGATGCTTCTCGAAAAACGACTTCTTCAGGAACTTGTCCAGATCGCCAAACAGGATGCCGCTGCGGGCATTGTGCCCATGGATAAGCAGATTGCGACTGTGCTCCACATCAGTAGCACCATCCACAAATGGCACACCATACTTGGCATAATCGCCGTAGAAATCCTTGTGCAGGTACCGCTCTGGCTCCTGGGGGGAAAACATGACGGGATAGTTCACCTTGGTGCCCTCAATGCGAATCCAACCGAAGAAATCTGGGTTCTGGGCATGGAGGGCTGCATATTGCGGCAGGATGTTCCTGGTCTTTTCGCTTGGCTCGTCCCTGACTGTGAAGGCGTTCATAGGGGATTGAGTGCCTTGTTTCATTCCCCCTGAAATGGGGCCGGCAGAGGCAACCATCATGGCCGGATTAAGTGACAATCCGCTGGACGCATTCCCTTTCTCTGGTTCAAAAGGCCGATCTGCCGGGTATGGCGCATACTCCTTTGCAGGTGCCCCCTGCTTCTGCTGCTCCACAAACTCAGTCAGCGCCTCAAAGGTACGCACTTGCCGTGCTTCCAGGTGGTGCTGCCAGGCAATAATAAGGCAC
>LFRM01067651.1_pt1 | contig 11418 bp, 7 predicted proteins | sample 618341 | NCBI WGS metagenome assembly LFRM01 (sample SAMN03654438, study PRJNA283298) | anaerobic digester metagenome | isolation source: pool of bioreactors CSTR01a, CSTR02a, and CSTR03a thermophilic anaerobic... | place: Denmark: Kgs. Lyngby | collected 2014-05-21
TAACCGTCATGGGGCGTGTTTTAAGAATGACAGAATAGCTGTCACGGTTTTGTTTGCGATACTCATCGGCGTTACTTAAAAAACTAAGGAGTTCTTTATTAACTGGGTAAGGTACGCCAAAAGCGTTACGGCTAATGTAACCAGCACCAAAGCGTCTTTGTATAAAAGGGCTTAGCTGCGCGTCAAAAAAACTCCATAACAAGCCACCCTCAGAGTAAAGAAAGCCAGCCATACGGTCTTCAGGAACGCCTTCTGCTGCTGCTAGAAAAGCTTCTTCCCAAAGGCTTTGCATTTGAGAGGAGGATTCTTGAACTAAATAACGACGAAACATATTTAAAGGGCCACGAAAAACCGCCCAAAAAGGCTCGTTAAAGTCGGTGTTACGCCCCAGCAAGCCTTGCAAATCTTGCAGTTGACGGTAACCCACCGCCAAGGCTGTTTGGCCTTTTGCTGGGTCATCAGGGTTTTTATACAAATCTTGCATACTTAAATGGGCGATTGACCTAACCTGAGACTGTTTAGTTAATTCACGAATATTGGCTCTGTATTCACCCAGCAGTTTAGCGGCGCGTTCCACCATCAGTGCTTGTTCGTCTTTAATTGCTTCATCAGCCCCCATTTTCTTACCTGCTTTGGCAGCCATTTTGCCAACTTTACCCGCACGTTTAATAATTTTTAGGGCTAACTTTTTTAAAGCCCCTGTGTCTGTTTCGTTGGGTGCAATGGCCATCATGTCGGCATAAAGCTCAATCATATAAACCCATTCAGGTGAGTTGTCATCCATAAAAGGTTTCAGTTCAAGCGCCATGCGGTCTAACACTAAAAAATGTTGGTTACGGCTAGTTGCTTGCATATCAATGGCTTCACGCCAGCCATTACTGCCTTCTATAACATCCACACCCTTTTGAAAAGCCAAGGCAAACTGCTTCCAAGCTTCAAGGTAACGAGCGCGGTAACTTTCCTCAAAGCCGGGAATGAGTGTATTAACCTGATCTGCCACATCCTGCGTTTCTAATAGCTGTTCAATAAAATCATCAATTTTAGCTTTGCCAATTACTGTGAACGCGGCGGGTACTCGCACATCATTGGATGCGCGGATGCCCCGCCAATACTCCCCCAAGCGCACTTCATGCTCCCCTACTGAAAGGTTGCCCCAGTCGATAAGCCAGTCAATACTGCCGGGGCTTTGTGCCAGAATGCGTTGTAGGTAAATGCGCTTATTGCTTAAGCGGGTTTCAATGCGGTCGCGCTCTTCTTGCCAAGTAAGATTGAGTAGGTATAAGTGGTTAAGTGTCGCTAGTTGCGACATATTTAAAGCTGCTAAGGTTGCATCGTCTTGCTGGGTGTAAACGGGTGGCATACTGCTAAGCTGATCTGAATTTGAGCCGTCTAAATAGGCTTGCAATAGGTTAATTTCACGCACCAGCTGCCCAACAAAACGCGCCATTGCTTGGCCCAATTCATTGCCGCTTAAATTGCCTTCAAATAGTTGTTGTTCAGCACTGAGTTGTAAGCGTCTGTCGAGCGGTAAAATTAAATTTTGATCAACACGCTGCACAAACACCCTTTGTAATCTTTGTTGGAAATCAGGCGTAGCAGTTAAGCTGTTTATCCAAGGCAAAAAGCTGTGATTATTCAACTGTTCAATCATGCTAGACAGCTGCCGATTAACGCGCAGGTTGCTAGAAAAATCACTTTGTTCTACTAGGTTGCCTGTGTAGCGTTGGCTTAGGTCTTCTAAGAAGAGAAGGTCGTGCCGGTAAATAAGGCCAAGACCGCCCACTAAAAGTAAAATAACCAAAGCATAGCCACTAAACCACAGGTTACGAATGGCGCGTTCAGCTCTTACTGAAGCAGGCAGTCGCGTAACATGCGCTCGTTCTTTGGGTAACACTTGGGTGAGTAAGTCATGGCAAAAAAGCCCTTGAGGTATAGGGCTGGCCTCGTCTTTTTGTAGGCTACCAGCAATAAAAATACCGCGCAGGCTAGGTAATTCTTCAAATACACTTTCTTGAAAAATACCACGAGTAAAGTTGCGTAGGCGCGTAGAAACCTCACCTAAGCGGCTGGGTAATACCAGTGCGTCTGGGTCAACATTGCCGCCCCTTAATACAAAAATATTTAAATCTTTAAGGCGTTCAGATAGGTTCATTAAGCTAGATTCAACAAAAGTGTCGGCATCTTCTTGTTGCTGATTCAAGCAGCCAAAGGCTTGTTCTTTAAGGTGTTGAGGAAGGGAGTCAGCCCAGCTGGCGGCTCCTTTAAGCTGGTCTAGCCCTGTTAGCACTAGATAAACTGGAAACTGTGTTTTTAATTGATTAACAATTTGGCCTAGTAGATCACGCAGGTGTAAGCCTTGGTCATAAAGCTGCTCTTCACTTTGCTGTTCTAACCATTGCCAATCTACAGGAAGAATGAGGCCATTAATGGGTTCTTCTTGGCGACTAGCAACCAATAGCTGTAATAAACGCCGCCATTCAGGTGCGTGATGTCCTTTACGGTCGTACAGGTGTTCAGGCAGCTGCAATAACAGGCTTTCATTGTAAGGCCAAAAAGTAACTTCACTTTCAGGGCCAGTAAAGCGGCCTTCAGTATCGGTTGGCAGGGTTACTCTGGCTGCTTTAAGCCAATTAGAAGCCAGTGTGCGATCACTTAATAGTAAAAACCACGGCAATGCATAGTTAGGATGAAGGCGTTTATCTTGCAATGAACTGTTGCGTAAGAAGCTTAAAACGTCTTTAAAACGGGCATCTAAGGCTTGGGTGTCAATAGCCGATTCTTGTTGGTCTGTCAGCATATCTTGTTGTTGCAATAAGCGCCTAGCCCTTATTCGTGCTTGAAGGCGTATTAAAAGGCGGCGACCTATGCGAAAGGCTAGCCATAGAACAAATAGGGTGGATGCCAATAACATGCCATTTTCAAATGGATATCCTAGTAATAAGGCACCAAAAATGGAGGCAGCTGCAATTAACCCCCAGATAATAATTAATAAGAGAACTTTGAATAGGGTTTTCACAGAGTAAGCCTTTTTATTGTAAGCCTTGGTATTAAAAGTCTGCTGAGGCGCTAAATTAGCGCCACTAGTCGCTGCACTAGCGACAAAACTTCTACCCGCATCACTACATACAGCAGCATTACCCCAAGTGCGGGAACACCCACATAAAAAGGTAAAAGAGTATAGCGTGAATGATTACGAAGCTTAGTGGCGCTTGAGGGTGGGTAGGCTTCGGGTGTTAATATTGCCCTGCTATCAGACCAAGGAATTTTTTGCCCTTGTGATAAAAGTTCAAAGTTTTCTAAACGCATACTATCTAGTCTGCTTCTTTCTGCTGCGGCAAAATAACGCCCAGAAAAGCCTAAAGCTAAACAGTAGTAATAAACCTCGCGCACATCACGGTCGGCAGGGTCAATAAGGGTTAGTTCACTAAGGTGACTAAAAAACTCTTCACCGGCTTTGGCTGTGTCGTAATAGCTTTTTTGTAGCTGGTTAGCATTCCACTGCCCAGCTTGTTCCCAGCCACAAGACAGCAAAGTTTCGTCTAGGTAGGCAATAACAGCAAAGCGCGCTTTTTCATAATGTTCACGGCGATAACCCAGCGTGGCATAAACTAAAGCTTTTTCTGCTAAGCGTCTTTCTACTTCAGTTTTTATGCTTTCATAGCTTGGCTGTTCACCAGCACCAATACGGCTTTGCAGTTGCTTTACATAAGCCAGTACATCAATAAAACAATCAATTAGCCGCATGGTGTCACCTCTTTATCGCGACAAGTTCTAGCGTTAAGTCATCTGGCCTATTGGGCCAGGCCAGTTCAATCATTCCTTCGCGTTCTACTTGTAACCAAGCTTCGTCGTGGCTACTTAAAGCAAAGTAGGTTGAATTGGGGCGTTGTGGCAGACCTTCAGGACGCACCTCAAGCAAAATTTTGTCAACGCCTGGTAAAGCACGTGATTGATAAATAGGCACTAGGGTGGGTGTTCCTAATTTAGAAAACCTTAAAAAGCTTTCAAGCCACTTTTCACGGCTTAACTGTGTTCTAACCACTAAGAATAATTGCTGCCCCGGTTCTAAGAATTTCCTTGGCAGTTCAAGTAAGAAATTATCGTTTTCTTGTTGGTTAAAGCGAGCCAAAGATTCAGAACCAATCGCAATTTCATTGACTAGTCGGTTAATTATTTGCCTAGCTTTGGTGAAGCAATCGCCTAAATCTAAGTGGTTGTAATTGGGTAGCTTCAAGTTAGAGCCTGATATTTCACCACGAATATTGGCGCTAATAGAGAAACAACTGAGTTCAGCAACTAGGCTGCGAGCTTCTTGGTAAACCCGTTCAGGAGGTACATTACCCAATTCTAAAAAGTGTGAAAAAACTTGCACACTACGCCCCAAAGTTTGCAATGCCATGCGGTAGCGCAACATTTGTGGGTTGAAGTCTGAGCCACGGTAGTTGGCAGGTGGCTGCTTGTAATCTTCTAGCTGGGTGCTGCGTGAAAGTAGTTCATCGCGCAAATTTCTAACCCAAATAAGCATTTCAGGTAAAGCACTAATGCTAAGCAGGGGTGGCAAATATTCAGGATCAGAATAAATCTGTTCATTTTGTAAAATTAACCGTGCCACCGGCAAACTTTCTACACCACTTAACGTGCTGAGTTGTGCGCTGGTTACTAAACGCGCACTAAAAGTTAATAAGGGTGTTTGTACTGGGTTACCTGCTTGGTATTGATCAGCTAAAGATTCTGGACGATCACTTAAACTGTAGCGGGGTAGTTGGTGGCGTGAAAGTGTGCTTGAGCTTTGTACGGCTAAGCGTTGGTTTTTGGCAGCAATAACTAGGTGAATTTGCAAAGGTTCACGCGAATCTGGCCAGACATCACCTTGTAAATACAGGTCTTCAAGCTGGGCATTGTCGGGGAAACTTAACCAACTACCGTCACGCAGTAAAACACGCAGCTGATTAAAACTAACTCTACCTGTCGCCAGTGCTCCGGCATCTAAATCACTAAAAGCAACGCCCCAAGGTAAAGCCAACAGGTTCTGACGTATGGCCTGTTGTGTGTCTAAATGAAAGGCATCTAAATACTGGAAGTGATGAGGTTGTAAAAACAGCCCCTGATGCCAGTAGATTGGTTTGTTGGTCAAGGTTATCTTCCTTCAGTCATTCTTATACGATAGATCAGAAAGCTCTGGCACGTAGGCTACTAATGCGTTCTTCGCCTATTTCAAGCCAAACTTTTAGCCTTGCTGCTTCACCTGCAGGTGAAACGGCAGAATCCTTAAAAGGTTGCCTTGCAAAAGGCCACCACCAACGCTTTTTATTTTCATAGGCAAGGGTTCGCCCTGTAACAGCTGGAATGGGTAATACCCGAACACTGGCATCATTCGTCATTTGAAAATAACCAGCAAAAATGGCTAGGTAGGCTGCGCCTTTTACACGGTCAAACACCAATACTTTGGTTTCATCTGGCGACAAAATAACACGGCCTTCCCTTAAGAAATCGGGGGCAAGCTGTTTGGAATCTGCTGCCATTAAGTCGGCCAGACGAAAAGATGAGTGCCGATAGTTGTCTAATTCTGCCGGATTACTCATTTGAATAAATTTCAACAAAAGTGTTCTAGGCTCGCCTAGTTGTGCATTTAGCTTTGGGTCTGCTTTAAGGTGAATAGCGATAGACCTAGGTTCATAAAGCGTAGACCCAGCAGGCAGGTGAGGTGGAATCCATTCCACATCTTGGTATTGCCACTGATTAGAGGCAGGCTGCCATTCCCATTTAGCCTGCTTATCTAGCTTTTTATATTCAGGCTCAATATGGCCTGTCCACTCATCGACTGGCTTACCTGCACAACCACTTAATAGCAGCAGGGCAGCAAACAGATAAAGCAGCAGAGAGTGAGTTTTCATGAATTAATTACTCACCAGCCCAGTTGTCAATTGCTGTGCTTGATGCTGTTTCATGGTTCCAAGTAATGCTGCTGTAGGTAAAACGCACTTCTTCATAAGCACTAATGTCATCGTTGGCTGGGTCTAAAAAATCAGGCGATGTTGTTATAATGCTAACCACTTTGGCACCTTCTAAATCAATGCTGTAATAGTGTACTGGCTGGCCATCACTGCCTGTGTCGGCGCTACGAAAAAACTGTAGGCTACAATTAAGTGATTTAGGTTCTGCTAAGCATTGGAACAATAAGGGTGAGCTTTTATCAATTAGCTTACGAATTTGTAAATATTCGTGCTTACGATTACCAGTTACTTGGCCGGTTAAACGGTCGGTTGGTACGCTAACTTTTTGCTCAAAGCCGGTAACAAAAATTTCATCTTCATGGCCTGATTTAAAAAATGCACCAATACTTTCTTCGCTTGATGCGCCTTCGCTTAAGTTGTCGCCATCAGCTGTTTCAATTGTCATATAAATTACGTTAGGCATTATTTATTCCTCATCGCTTTATGGGTAGTAAAAATTTAAACTCGGTCTAATAGTCCGGTTAAAGAAAGAGTGAAGTTAGCGCCCATAAATTTAAAGTGAGGCGTTACTTCTAAACCAACTTGATACCAGCCAGCATCGCTGTCAACTTCTGTTACTTGAACCAAAGCACGACGCAGCGGGCGTTGGCTACGGGTAGCAGGTGAAGGGTTTTCTTGGTCGGCAACGTATTGACGAATCCAGCGGTTAAGTTCGCTTTCAAGGTCGGCACGGCTTTTCCAGCTGCCCAAGTTTTCACGCTGCAATACTTTAATGTAGTGGGCTAAGCGGTTAATAATGAACAGATAAGGCAGCTGTGTACCAAGGCGGTAATTGAGTTCAGCAGTTTTAGCTTCAGGGTCTGTTCCAAAATATTTAGGCTGTTGCACTGAATTGGAAGAGAAGAAGGTAGCGTTATCGGCATTTTTGCGTTGCGTTAGAGGAATAAAGCCTAGCTCAGAAATTTCATATTCTTTACGGTCAGAAACAACAGTTTCTACTGGGCCGTTTAATAAAGGTGTGCCTTCTAATTCAGTAAGGTGAACAGGAAGATTAAGAACTGCACCGCCAGATTGTGGGCCAATAATATTAGGACACCAACGGTAGCGAGCAAAACTATCCATTAAACGTGTTGCGTAGGCATAGCAGGTATTAATCCATAAATAATCAGCTTCACCCTTAGATGCTTCTTCTTGATATACAAAACTGCGTACAGGTTTATCATCACCAAACAAAGGACGACCCATTAGGCGTGGTAAAGTTAAACCTAGGTTACGTGAATCATCTTGTTCACGTAGGTTACGCCACTTAATGTATTGTGGGCCTTCAAATAAAGAAGTAACTTCTTTTAAATCGGGCAATTCAGACCAGTTAGCTAGGCCAAAAAACTTAGGTGAAGTGCCTGTTATAAAAGGTGCGTGAGTAACAGCAGAAAGTGCTGCCATGTGTTCTAATAAATTAATGTCTTGTGTTGATTGATTAAAAGCAAAGTCACCAATAATTACACCGTAAGGTTCACCACCAAACTGGCCATACTCTTTGGTATAAACTGTTTTGAATAATGCACTTTGGTTAGCTTCTGAAGAGTCTTCAAAGTCTTCTAATAGTTCTTCTTGGTTAGTGTTAAATATTTCAACTTTAATGTTTTCATTAAATTCAGTGCGCTGTACTAAAAAATCTAAACCGCGCCAAGTGCTTTCAATGGCCTGAAATTCAGGTGCATGAAGAATGCTGTTCATCTGCTGGCTTAAACGATTATCAAGTTCGGTAATCATTTGTTCAACCAGTGCCTTGTCAATGCGTGGCAACTGAGTTTCACGGCTTAGTAATTCGCCTAATAACGCTTCAACACCTTGGTGTGCTAAATCGTAACCTGCATCGGCTTTATCTAAGCGAGTATATTCAAGAATCTCACCTACTAGCGGTTGTGCTTTTTTTTGTTCAATCTTTGTTTGCTCAGTCATTACCTTGTGTCCCCAGTTTATTCTGCGTCATTATTAGCTTTGTTTTTTGCTGACGGCTTTAAACCTAGCTCAGACAAAAGTTGAGTCCGCTGCCCTTTATCTTCCAGCATAACTTGAATGGTTTTACGCATTGCAGGCGTGTTACCTAAAGGGCCTTTTAAGGCTTTTAAGGCATCGCGTAGTTCTAATGTTTTTCTTAAGGCGGGTATTGTTTGCGCTAACTGGTCTGGTTCCATATCACGCAAAGACTTAGGCTGAATATTGATGGCTAGTTCTTCAGAATCACTATTTAGCTGGTTAGTAACAGTAAAGTTAAGCTCTAGGTTCATGCTAGTCATAACTTCATCGAAGTTTTTACGATTAACACTAATGGTTTGACGTTCTTGAATATTAGAAGGATCTTCATTAGACCTGAAAGAGCCAATAACTAATGCTTTAAAAGGGAGTTCAACTTGTGCTTTAGCATCACCAGTTGCGGGTCGGTAAGAAATATTAATGCGTTCTTTAGGCGCAACTGATGTACCACTACTTTTTCTAGCCATACTAAGCTTCTCCACAATATATTGATTTTATGTTTTTTTAGTAACTTAGAGAGAATTTGAAGATAAAATAAACTGCATTTATTGTGTTAAGAGTAGCACAGCAAAAGCTGCTGTAAATTAGATAATTTTGTTTATGTTAATTCTATTACAAAAAAAACACTGAGTAGTTTTAGTTAACTAATTCAGTGTTTAATTATGTAGTGTTATAGATAAATAATGCTATATATATAAAAACTAATTTAAGTTTTGTTCAGTTATTGCAGAGCTTTTTCAATCACTTCAAATAAATCGGCACTTAATTGCTGTTGTTGAATGCGCTCTAATTCTGCTTTCATTAAACCTTGTCTGGTTTTATCCATACGCTTAAAGCGGGTTAAAGGAATGACTAAGCGTGCCGCAATTTGTGGGTTCATTTGGTTTAACTCTATTACCTTGTGAGCTAAGAACTGATAACCAGTGGCATCTTTACGGTGAAAATTAACCCTATTCTGGTTCACAAAAGCACTAATTAACGCGCGTACTTTATTGGGGTTTTTCATTGAAAAAGCAGGGTGTTCTTGTAAAGATTTAACTTTATCTAAAGTATCAGCCAGTGGGCGAGTGGCCTGCACACTAAACCAGCTGTCCATCACTAATGGGTCATGCGCCCATTGCTTAGCAAAAGCCTGTAAAGCCGCTTCGCCAACTGTGTCATCTTTTGCATGCGCCAAGCAGGTTAGCGCCGCTAGCTGGTCGGTCATATTATCGGCCTGCTGAAACTGCTGCGTGGCAAGTAGTAAAGCTTCGGGCTTTTCAGTGGCCACTAACCAGCCAAGGCATACATTTTTTAAGCGCCTAGCAGCAATGGCTTCGGCAGCAGGCGACCAAGCATTGCTGGTAGAAAACTGCTGATAAAGGCGTAAAAATTCGCTATACAACTGGCTTGCCAGCGTTTTAAGGGCAAAGGTTCTGGCAGCGTGAATTGCATCAATGTCTACTTTTGTATATTGCTCTGCAAGGTAAGCTTCAGAAGGCAGTAATAGCATTTCTGCCAAAATAGCTGGGTCTTTGACAGGGGCTTTAAGTAGCTGGGTATAAGCCTTAACTAAGGCTGTATCAAGAACGAGTGCTTCACCGGCTTGCTGTTGGCTAACTAGGCTTTGTAAAGCTAAAATCGCCAAGCGTTGACCAGCATCCCAACGGTTAAAACCATCGCTGTCACAGGTCATTAAAAAAGCCAGCTGTTCACGGCTGTAATCAAACTGCAGCTTTACTGGCGCTGAAAAACCTCGCAATAAAGAAGGCACAGGTTCAGCTTCTAAATTGTGAAAAGTAAAACTTTGTTCGGCTTCTTTAAGTTGCACTACCCTTTCTGCACCCCAAAACTCACCATTCACTTCCATAGGAATATTAACCCCAGCAGGGCCTACCAAGCCCATTTTAATGGGAATCAGCAGCGGCTGTTTAATGGCTTGCCCAGCAGTGGCAGGGGTGTGTTGGTTAAGCGTTAGGGTGTAAGATTTTTCGGTGGCGTTATATTTGCCATAAGCAGTGACTTCAGGCGTACCGGCTTGGCTGTACCAAAGCATAAACTGACTTAAATCTAGGCCAGAGACTTCGGCCATGCAGGCCACAAAATCATCGACAGTAACGGCTTGGCCATCAAAGCGTTCAAAATAAAGGTCGGAGCCTTTACGAAAGGTTTCTTTGCCCAGCAATTCGCTTAGCATTCGCACCACTTCAGCCCCTTTTTCGTAAATGGTCAGAGTATAAAAGTTATTGATTTCTAGGTAACTTTCAGGGCGAACAGGGTGGGCGGTGGGGCCTGAATCTTCAGCAAATTGGGCAGTACGCAACATGCTAACTTGCTGAATGCGCTCAACGGCGGCGGAGTTCATATCGGCGCTAAATTGCTGGTCACGCAGCACGGTAAAGCCTTCTTTTAAAGAAAGCTGAAACCAATCACGGCAGGTCACCCGATTGCCCGACCAGTTATGAAAATATTCATGGGCAACCACGCTTTCTACGCGGTTAAAAGCAGCATCGGTTTCACTTTTTGGGTCGGCTAATACGCAAGCCGAATTAAAGACGTTTAAGCCCTTATTTTCCATAGCGCCCATATTAAAATCATCAACTGCAACAATCATGTAAATGTCTAAATCGTATTCACGGCCATAGGTTTGTTCATCCCACTGCATAGCGGCTTTAAGTGAACGCAGGGCATGGCCGCATTTATGCAGGTTTTGTTTTTCTACCCAAATTTCTAATGCCACTTCACGCCCGCTAGAAGTGGTAAAGGTGTCTTTAACGGGGTGTAAATTACCGGCTACCACGGCAAATAAATAAGCTGGTTTAGGGAAGGGGTCTTGCCACTTTGCAAAATGCTTACCTTTTTCTAAATCACCTTTGTCAATAAGGTTGCCGTTAGATAACAAAATTGGAAAACGGCTTTTATCAGCTTCAATGCGGGTGGTAAAGGGCGCTAATACATCGGGGCGGTCGGGGTAAAAAGTAATGCGGCGAAAGCCTTCAGCTTCACACTGGGTACAAAAGTTGCCGCTGGACTGATATAAGCCCTCAAGTGCCGTGTTATTTAATGGGTCAATCTCGACTTCAATTGCTAATACAAATGCATCAGGCACCGAAGGCAAAATTAGTTGCTGTGCGTTTAATTGGTAAGCAGTGGCATCCAAACTTTTGCCATCCAATTTCAGGCTAATTAGCTTGAGTTCTTGGCCATCTAATTCTAAGGGTAAGTTAGCTTCTTTTCTGGCAGGGTTGCGTTGTACTTCTAAATGGCTAATAACCCGTGTTTGGGTGTCGTCTAATAAAAAATTTAAGTGAACCTGTGTTACTAAGAAAGCTGGTGGTAAATAATCGTGTAAAAAAACAGTTTTAAGTAAAGCAGGTGTGGACGTTGTTAATGCTTGGTTCATAATAAGGAAACCTCGATAGACCTTTAGAAATCGAGGTTTCCTTAT
>LFRM01006131.1_pt1 | contig 11413 bp, 12 predicted proteins | sample 618341 | NCBI WGS metagenome assembly LFRM01 (sample SAMN03654438, study PRJNA283298) | anaerobic digester metagenome | isolation source: pool of bioreactors CSTR01a, CSTR02a, and CSTR03a thermophilic anaerobic... | place: Denmark: Kgs. Lyngby | collected 2014-05-21
CCACCGTCTCCAGTCTCTCAGGGCGCACATAAACCGTCAGTGTATCCGGGTTATTCTCTACTTCGTCAAGTGAGTGTTTTACCTCTACACCCTCGATCTCATCCAGGACAGGATTGACCGGCACAACATCGTACCCGTATTCTCTAAGCATCCTTAATGCTTTATAAGCATACCTGTCTGGTTTATTACTGGCTCCCAGAATCACAACTTTTTTACTCATTACAGAATTTTCCGTAAATTTAACGATGGTTGCCTTTTTTCGCCTGGGGAGATATCAGTATCGATAAAGTGTATCTCTTTTCACACCTTCGATACCGATTCCGATACCGATACCAACCCCGAGACATGAAAAAGAACTAATCAAGTGTCACATCGACCGGCTTTACATCCCATATCTCATTCGCATACTCTTCAATTGCCCTGTCTGAGGAGAATTTACCCATATTGGCCACATTGAGTATTGACTTCCTGGCCCAGGCAGCCTTGTCATTCTGATAAATATTTTCCACATGTGACTGACAATCCATATACGACTGGAAATCAGCCATAACCATGTAACGATCCCCGTGCTTCATGAGGTAGTCGTAGATAGGCATGAACAGATGTGGCTCCTCAGGACTGAAAAACCCAGATGAAATGAGATCTACCACATTTTTCAGTTCCGCATTTTTATTGTAGTAATCCCAGGGATTATAACCTCTGTATTTCAATTCATCAACCTCATTGGCCAGAAGACCAAAGATGAAGATGTTGTCTTTTCCGACCTGCTCCATGATCTCGATATTTGCCCCGTCCATTGTCCCTACTGTCAATGCACCGTTAAGAGCAAATTTCATGTTTCCTGTTCCCGAGGCCTCCGTACCGGCTGTGGAAATCTGTTCAGAGATATCCGCTGCAGGAATCACATACTCTGCAAGAGAAACCCGGTAATTGGGAAGAAAATGCACTTCGAGCAGACCCTTTGTATCCGGATCGTTATTGATAATACCGGACATATTGTTTATGAATTTTATTATAAGTTTTGCCATGTAATAGCCGGGCGCAGCTTTACCCGCAAACAGGATCGCACGTGGTACGATATCTTTCTCTCCGTTCTTTATTCTCTTGTAAAGAGCAATACAGTGCAGTGCCTTGAGCAATTGCCGCTTGTATTCGTGAATTCTCTTTACATGAACATCAAACATCATGTCAGGGCTGATTTTCATCCCTTCCCATTTACGGATTTTATTTACAAATTCCTGTTTGCAGACCTGCTTGGCCTCCATCCACTTCTTCTGAAATTCCGGATCGTCGGCATACTGTTCCAGACGTTTGAGCTCAGCGAGCCTGGTAATCCATCCCGTTCCTATTTTACTGCAGATAAGATCCCTGAGCGATGGGTTGGATTTGTAGAGCCAGCGCCTCTGGGTCACTCCGTTTGTCTTGCAGTTAAACTTATTCGGCCACATGTCATGGAAATCTTTCACCAGCCCGTTTGATAAAAGCTGGGTATGGAGCTGTGAAACTCCATTAACCGAATGAGATCCGACTATCGCGAGATATGCCATCCTGATCTGCGGTTCAGGCCCCTCCTCGATTATTGACATACGACGCAGTCTGTCAGTATCACCGGGATATTTGTAAGAAACCTGACGCAGAAATCTGGCATTGATCTCGTAAATAATCTCCACATGTCTCGGAAGCAGCTTTTTCATCATGCTCACCGGCCACTTCTCAAGTGCTTCAGGCATGAGAGTATGATTTGTATAGGCAAATGTGCGTGTGGTGATATCCCAGGCCTCGTTCCATCCCATCTTGTGCTCATCCATAAGCAAACGCATCAGTTCAACTATCGTTATGGACGGATGAGTGTCATTAAGCTGAATCGCAACTTTGTCCGGAAAAGCCGAGAAATCTTTATTTGATTGCAGATACCTGCGGATTATATCCTGCAGTGATGCAGATGTAAAGAAATACTGCTGTTTCAGCCTCAACTCTTTCCCGGAAACATTGTTATCATTGGGGTAGAGCACTTTGGAGATGTTCTCGCTGCTTATTTTGTCCTGGCAGGCACCTATATAATCCCCGTCATTGAAGTACTGAAGATTGAACTCATCGGTAGCACGTGCAGACCACAGACGGAGAGTATTTACATTGTTTACTCCGTATCCCGGAATCGGAATGTCGTAGGGAAGCGCGATAACGTCTTCTGTGTCAATCCAGGTTATACGCAGACCACCATTGGGTTCGTTAAAGTACATGGTTTTCCCATAATACTTGATTGTAACCTTGTATTCAGGACGCTCGATTTCCCAGGGGTTACGGTACTGAAGCCATAACTCAGGAAGCTCATGCTGATTACCATTCATGATTTTCTGGTTGAAAATTCCGAAATCATATCTTATTCCGTAACCAACAGCAGGAAGCTTCAGTGTTGCCATCGATTCCAGAAAACAGGCTGCAAGCCTTCCCAGACCACCATTTCCCAGCCCGGCATCATGCTCCTGATCGATCATCTCTTCCAGTTCAAGCCCGAGATCACGCGATGCCTGCTCACAGGCCTCAGTAAGCTTGAGATTCATGATGTTATCACCCAGAAGTCTTCCCAGCAGAAATTCCATTGACAAATAATATATCCGCTTCACATTATTGTTATGGTACTGCTGACGGCTGGCAATCCATCTCTCAATAAGACGTTCTCTTACCGTATAGGACATACTCAGAAACTGATCGTATGGAGTAAGGCTGTATTTATCCTTGGCGATACTGTATTCCAGATTGTTCAGAAAACCCCGGCGAATATCATCAGCACTCATTCCTTTATAATGGATATACCATTTTACCGGATTACGGCTCTCTGGTACCGATTTACTCTTTTTCTCTTTTGTTGTTTCTCTCATCAACTCTTCCTTATTGATTTTATTTTGAATGAAATTACGTTTTTATCCCCGAAAAAATAAATCAAAGGGAGATAAATTTGAACACCAAATCTCAAATATACGGTTTTTGCTGAAAATTTCCAAAACATTCCTGATTTGCTGTTTTTCAGGGCATAAGTTAGTTTAAAAAAGAGCTGTTTTCCTAAAAGGCCCAGGACTGAACCTTGTTACCATGAAGATCGCACATTTTACCAAGACAAAGTTTCTTTTTGGAAAACAAATTCTGTTGCGTTCTTGTATAAAATACCTTATTCCCCTGCAGATTTTGGTCCTGTTTCTCCAGAACTTTTCCGGAATGATGAATAACGATCTCAATAATCAGATCGAAAATATAGATTTAATCAATCCAAAAATGGTTATTCACGATCTGGTTCAGCAGGACCCTATAGATAATCTCAAATCACCTGCTCAGATTTCTTTTCTGTTCTCTTTACCTGTTACATCCCTGCATACATGCAACAACATTACCAGCTCACAGGCTTTAAGAGATCGATTCCATTTGAAAAACATGCGAATTTAATCTCAGGAACACAGAGTTCAATACCTGAAATGTAAAATAAGGAAACCTTGGTCTTTGTTCACTGAGGAAAATCAAGTCGTTTGATGAGGATCATCAAGAGGAAGAGCCAACAGATGAGTACTTTGATCTTCTGTATTAAACCAGAAAACAATTTTGTTTCCCATTTTGGTAAAGCAATCTATAAGAGCGGTTTTATTTCCACAAGGATAAATCGTTTTAAAAGTTTCCCTGGCCTGGGAAATCATTTTTGTTTTTATCTCGTTCATGGCTCACCCCCATTGAGCGTATAAGCATTATTTGTGCCGATTTTGCACGAATAAGCTAACTTAGCTAATATCAATAACATAGAACGATATGCCATAAAGAATAGAACTATGAAACAAAGAAATCTTTGCCGCCAGGATGGAAAATTTTTCTCCGGAATTATTCCGAAAAACAAACATCTCTTCATCTGCCTTCTCGCAGCCATTCCAATCTCAGTTAATGCTGAGGCTTCAGCAGGCTCTGAAAACACTGTTCTGATCATGACCAGCCTCATATTTCAACTGGGAACAATAGTTATACTCTCCAGAATCGGCGGTTTGTTTTTTGAAAAAATAAAGATCCCAACTGTTCTGGGAGAACTGATCCTTGGGGTGATAATCGGCCCCTATCTCCTTGGCCAAATTCCTTTACCTGGTTTTCCAGAGGGTCTGTTTCCGCTTAGAGGACTTGATTCTATTCCAATATCTGACAATCTCTATGGAATCGCAACTGTCGCATCTATAATTCTTCTTTTTGTATCCGGTTTGGAAACTGACATCTCCCTTCTACTACGTTATTCGCTTGCAGGTACTCTTATCGGAATCGGCGGGGTCATCTTCTCTTTTTTCTTCGGTGCTGGTGTGGGGTATTTCTTTCTCCACAAACCTTTTTTCGACACCACGAATCTTTTTCTTGGAGTGATCAGCATCGCTACCTCAGTAGGAATTACTGCCAGGATCCTTTCTGAGAAAAGAAAAATGGATTCACCCGAAGGGGTGACTATCATGGCCGGAGCTGTCATAGATGATGTGCTCGGGATTATACTTTTAGCTGTAATCACTGGAGTCGCTGCCGCGAAAGGTAAAGGAAATTTAGAAACTCCCAGTGTTCAACTCATAGCTATCAGAGCTTTTCTGGTCTGGATCGGCTTTACTGCTACCGGCCTCCTGATGGCCGGGCATATTAATCGTTTCCTTAAACGATTTCATTCAAACGCTGCTATTGCAGTGTTTTCTCTTGGAATGGCTTTCATGCTGGCAGGAATTTTCGAAAAAGCAGGACTGGCCATGATTATCGGTGCCTATATCATGGGTCTGACCCTCTCAAAAACAGACCTTAGCTTCTCAATCCATGAGGCACTCTCAACTCTCTACTCTTTCTTTGTTCCCATCTTCTTTGTTGTAATGGGAATGATGGTTAACGTTAGAGAGATGGCTGACACACAGGTTCTCATTTTCGGATTGGCCTACTCTGTTACCGCAATACTCGCTAAAGTCGCAGGATGTGCCCTGCCATCACTGTTTCTGAATTTCAACAAGCTTGGTGCGTTAAGAATTGGAGTAGGTATGGTTCCAAGAGGAGAAGTCGCTCTCATCATTGCCGGAATTGGCATCTCCTCCGGATTAATCAATCAAACCCTCTTTGGAGCCACAGTAGTCATGACCCTTATCACCACTCTCTTCGCTCCACCCCTGCTTAGTCTTCTGCTTAAAGGAAGAAGCGGAGTCCGGAAAGAGTTTAAAAAACGGACAACTGTAACCACCGACTTTGACTTTTCTGCCCCGGAACTTATAGAATTGATGAATATGAAAATTGTCCAGTACTTTTCAGGTGAGGGATTCTATGTGCACACTGTAAAGATTGGAAATAACTCAGTTCACGAGTTCCGTAAAGAAAACATCTCTATCACCGCTACTGTACATGGCAATTCCATATCATTCGAAACAGACAGGAAAGATGTCTTATTTGTTAAAACAATCGTTTATGAATCTCTGCTGCAGCTCCATAGCATCATCAATAAAGCCAGAAACTTCCTTCAACCGGAAAACATTAAAAAAGGATTGACCGAAGTCCAGGCCAGAAAAGATCTTGACGTTTCAATAAATTTCAACCCCTCCTGTGTCATAAACGATCTGAAATCCACAACCAAAGATGAGATAATAAAGGAGCTTATTTCTGTTCTGCATAAGAATAAACTGTTGGAAAACAGCACGGACGCCCTGGATTCTGTAATGCAAAGGGAAAAAACAATGAGCACTGGAATGCAGCATGGAGTAGCAATACCGCATGGAAGAACTGATGCCGTTTCCAGAATCACTATTGCCGCTGGTATATCAAAGAAAGGAGTAGATTTTCAATCTCTTGATGGTGCTCCCTCTCACATTTTTGTCCTCGTACTCTCTCCTCTGAAAGTTGTCGGACCCCACATCCAGTTTCTTGCCAGTCTCAGCGCTGCACTCAACGATGAGGATTTCCGGAAAAGACTTTTGTCGGCCAGAAACAGAGAAGAAATCTACTCCATATTTCAGACAAAATTATCATAAAAAAGAGGGTGGAACTTTTCCACCCTCCCGGAGCAAACCTCTCTCGAGGTTCAGCAGATCAACAGGAAATCTATTTAGACCCTGCTGATCGTATCTTTTCAAGATCTCAACCCGATCAGATAACAAACTAACAAAAGAGAATCGTGCACGTTCAATGCACATTTTAACTTTAATAGCCAGGAATATAAAGACAATAATGTGGGGGTTTAAATCCTGAGATGGGAGCTGTTTCTCAGTGCAAACTCCATTGGCGGCTTTATACAGTATTGGTATCTGCTAGCAAAAATGATGCTTTGTTCTGTTTCATCGATACTGAAAATCTTTGTATTAAGCTTGATGTATTCTGTCAGACTCGTACCGGTATTCCTTAAAACTGCGTTTTTTTCGGCGTCGATTACATTTTCCAATAATGAAAATTCACCTGAATCATCTTCTGTAAAGTAAACAGAAGCGGAAATATTTACAGTAGAATTGATTAAGAGGACAAGAAATAATGCATTTAGAAAATGATACCGCTGTAAATTCATAAAAGCACCTGTTTTATCTTTTTCACTGAATAAAAATTATATTCTGCATATATCTCAATCAACCCGTCACATGTTTGCAATGGATAGTATCTACTGCAGAAGCGCTACTTTTACTGATCTTCCTGAAATACTGAACATCGAGAAGATCTGCTACTCAAACCCCTGGAATATGGATCATTTCAGGGATGAATTTATCAGTCCCTTCTCTTTGGTAACCGTGATTTGCATTGGAAACATCATTACCGGGTATGCCGCAGCCGCCCTCATATTTGATGAACTGCAAATAAGAAATATCTGTATCTCACCTGATTTCAGAAGAAAAGGTTTAGGCGAAAAACTCCTGAACTTTTTGATAGATAGGGCCCGTTCTGAAAATGCAAAAATGGTTTTGCTTGAGGTAAGGGAAAGTAACATCGCCGCGATCAGCCTTTATATCAAAACCGGTTTCCATATAGATTACAAAAGGAAAAAATTCTATTCTGACGGTGAAACCGGACTGGCAATGTCTTTAAAACTATCTTCTCACTGAGATTTCTTAATAATTTACATATAAAAAGAAGAAATATTACAGCAGGTGCTCACATAGAAAAAATTGCAAAGGGAAAAATGGAAAGAGTAATGTAAAGAGATGAATGAAAAACCAGTCATTTGTAATTCTTGACTTGAATACAACCACCATAATGTACTCCTTTGTGACTGTTGTATTTCCTTTTCTCCACACACATGGAACCAGTAACCATAAGGGACACATAAAGAATTTTAATAGTGCAAAGATTATTTTTTAAGGCCAACCGTTTAAATACTTTGTACTTTTACATTCTGAAATGCTTTTTGGAGACTTGGTATGCCTCTGACTCTGGCAAATAAGATCACAATTTTCCGAATTCTTTGTGTACCGGTATTCATTCTGCTGATTACGTATTATAACATGAGTGTAAAAGAGTCAAACCCGCAGGCAATTCTACGCTGGTCCGCGACAATCCTTTTTTTCTGTACTATGTTTCTAGATGCGGTTGATGGGTATATAGCGAGAACCAGAGGACAGATTACCAGACTCGGAACAATCATAGACCCACTGGCCGATAAAGCTCTACTGATCTCCTCTCTTGTAATTCTGTCCAAATCCCCTGAAGGTGCTTTTATTGTAAGTATCCCTTTATGGTACCTGTTGATTGTCATAAGCAGAGATGCTTTACTATTAATAGGAGCTGTGATAATCCATGTCACATGCGGTAATGTTGTAGTAAAACCGAGAATCAGTGGCAAAGCCACTACTTTTTTTCAGATTATTTTAATCTCATGGATCCTTGCCGGACTCTCCCCGGTTGTTTTTCCTCACCTGATCCGGATCACATCGGCACTTGTACTTTACTCCTCCGCCAGGTACACTCTCGATGGAATGAAACAACTGGAAAAAATCTGATATTTTAACCCTTCTACAATCAATAAATCAGCACCTTTTAATGTACTACGATACAGACTTATACCGAAATTCGAGTTAATGATTTACAGAGAAAGATGTAAGTTAATATAAATTTAGGAGTTAGATCAATAGACGAGGATTATTATCAGAAGTAAAAAAATCAGGGGAAAACGCCTTTTTCAGACGCTTTCTCCCCTGGATTTAGGCATCGAACAGTTTCCATGAAAAACCGCGCCCTCATTAATAATCAGGTCGCTGGTCTTCAGATCTCCAATCAAAGATGAATCGGCTTCCAGCTCCACCCTGTCTTCAACTGATAAATTTCCTGTAACCTTTCCACCGATTATTGCACTCTTTGCAACAATATCAGCCTCTACAATACCAGTGTTTCCTATTGTAATGATTTCCGTTGTATGAATCTTTCCCTTAAACGACCCATCAATTCTCAAACTATGAGGAACACTAATGGTTCCCTCAAAAACAGTCCCTTCTCCAAGTATAGTGTATAACCCTTTTGTGTTCCCTTTTTCCATGATCACTCCTTTATCAGGCTATTTCTGATGGACTAGTAGATGTTTTGATGGATCGATATTCTTCCCGTCCTTTATAATTTCATAATGAAGATGCGGTGCTGTTGATCTCCCCGTATTCCCGACAAGAGCAACAGTCTGACCCTTTCTAACCTTTTCATTCTCATTAACCAGAATCTTTGAACAATGGCTGTATTTTGTCATAAACCCATAATCATGTCTTAAAATCACACTTAGACCAAATATTTTATCATTCTGTATAGCTTCAACTGTTCCTGAAGCTGTTGCCCGGATAGGAGTACCCAGCGCAGCCGCGAAATCCAAACCCTGATGACCATCCTGTACACCCATCGAATCTGTAGAAAATTGACGTGTAATCCAACCTTCTACGGGCGGAATATTGGGAATTGATGAAGACAGGTCAGCGGAGGAATCAATGGCCGGTAACTGTGCTCTTGTCATCTCCGGAATACTTTTATCCTCATCAACCTCTCTTTTCTGTATTGAAGATTTTTTCGCTTTTTCTTCTGGAACACTAACTATTTCATCCGGTAAAGCAAGCTGATGAATATATTTCGATAACTGTTCAATACTTTCCAGTTTTACAGATAAACGCTTAAGATTCTCGTTTTCTCTGGACAGCTCTACGTTTTCCATCTTAATAAGATGCGTCAGTTGTAATTTAGCAGCTATTTCACCAGACTTGTATAACAACAAAATCATTCCGGTGATAAAGAGAACAGAAAAAATTAATAGTGACCGGAGCACATACTTATGTATCTTTAAGGTAAAAGTCTTACCATTATCATCAGGAATAAACATCAATGTGTAATGTTTTGACTTATTCATTTTAACAATATATCTACCAGGCGTACCAGATCAGATTTACTGAAATACTCTATCTCGATTTTTCCCTTCTCAGTGCTTGATTCTTTGATTGAAACCGGTGTACCAAACTTGTAAGTCAAACGCTGAAGGACATCTGCCATGTCCGGATCACTTTGTTTTTCTCTTTTCTCTGAAGGAACCTTTTTCTTTTTTTCTTCCTTTTTCCCCTGAGATTCTTTTTCCACATCTCTTACTGACAACTGCTCTTCCACAATTTTCTTTGCCAGTTCAATCTGTTTTTCTTCCTCTTCAATGGCGAGAAGTGCGCGTGCATGACCCATCGTAATCTGGTCTTTTCTCAACATCTGCTGAACCGCATCGGGAAGATTAAGCAAGCGGAGAGTATTTGTAATTGCTGTTCTGCTCTTACCCAGTTGCTTTGAAAGCTCATCATGAGTATAGTTGCATTCAAGAAGCAGTTTCTGGTAGGCAATGGCTTTCTCAATCTCATTTAGCTCTTCACGCTGGATGTTCTCAACCAGAGCTAACTCAAGCATTTCCCTGTCAGTAACCTTGTTTTTTACAATACAGGGAATTTTGTCTTTTTTCAGATGACAAAAAGCGCGAAATCGCCTTTCACCGGAGATTATCTCATAATGGTTTTCTTTCTGCCTTACTACAACCGGCTGCAGAAGTCCTTGATTTTGAATGCTTTCGGCAAGACCTTCAATTTCTTTCTCGTTAAAATCTATCCTTGGTTGAAAAGGATTTGTTTTAATTGATGAAATATCGATATAGTGGATCTCTTCTGAACCGCTATGGTCTTCACTCTGGGTAGGAATCAGATTAGAAAGACCCCTTCCCAATGCTCTTCTTGTCCCTTGTTTATTCATTCTGCATGATTTCCTTAGCTAAATTGAGATAATTCTCTGCACCAGAAGACATAATATCGTACAAAATGATCGGTTTTCCAAAAGATGGAGCTTCACTCAATTTCACATTTCTGTTTATTACCACATCAAAAACCCGCCCTGAGAAACAGCTTCTAACGTCCTCTGCCACCTGTCTTGACAGATTTAAGCGGTTATCGTACATAGTCAGCAGTGCACCCTCTATAACCAGTTTGGAATTAAGGCTTTTTTGAACAAGGCGAATTGTATTCAACAATTCAGCCAATCCTTCAAGGGCATAATACTCACACTGTATGGGAATAAGAACTGAATCCGCAGCAGTTAAAACATTAACCGTGAGCAATCCTAAAGATGGAGGTGAATCAATAATTATGTAATCATATTTTTCCCGGACAGTTGAAATTGCGGAATCAAGACGTTTTTCCCGGGCGATGGTATTGACCAGCTCTATTTCAGCCCCCGCAAGATCAGGTGTTGATGGAGCAAGATCGAGATATTGAATTGGTTCACAATCTACAACGATATTTTCAAGGCTGATCTCCTCTGAACCATCTATATTTCCTGTGATAACATCATAAATAGAACGTTCTATTTCATTTTTATCCAATCCCAATCCAGTAGTAGCATTAGATTGTGGATCCATATCCACGATGAGAGTTCTTCTTTCAGCAGCCGACAGACAAGCTGCTAAATTAATCGATGTTGTAGTCTTACCAACCCCGCCTTTTTGATTACACACGGCTATAACTTTAGCCACAAAATATCCCCTTAGTTACAAAATATGCACACCTTATCCACAATATTAATATTGTGATGGTACTGACCCTTAAACAGCATAGAAATAGAATAAAATCAATGGTTTAGAAAAACCGTTCCGTTTCCGGGCTTTATTTTATGCACACTTTTCAACATTTTATTTTATAATTTCCAGTGAAACCAGATTTAATCCAAGGATCTGATTTCCCAGATCATATTCTGCGATTTCACTGATTTTAATTCTATCTTTTTCTTTATTTGCAGTTATAAAATCCAGTTCTGATACAAATTGTTTTGTTTTAAATGTGTACATATGCCCATCAGGAGCAAGCAGTGGTTTGGCAAGCTGGGAAAACTTCTGTAAAGAACCAACTCCCCGGCTTAAAATGTAATCAAACTTTTTTTCCTCTGGATTAAGTCTTTCAACTCTACC
>LFRM01126563.1_pt1 | contig 11410 bp, 15 predicted proteins | sample 618341 | NCBI WGS metagenome assembly LFRM01 (sample SAMN03654438, study PRJNA283298) | anaerobic digester metagenome | isolation source: pool of bioreactors CSTR01a, CSTR02a, and CSTR03a thermophilic anaerobic... | place: Denmark: Kgs. Lyngby | collected 2014-05-21
GTTAATATTACTGGAGGTAGCTCACTTAATTTATTTGAAGCAGAAGATGCTGCTGAAGTAGTTAGAAGTGCTGCGAATAATGAAATTAATACAATTTTCGGTGCTGTAATTAATGAAAATTTAAATGATGAAGTTATTGTTACCGTTATTGCAACTGGATTTGATAGTGATCGTGTAAATAAAAATATTGAAACTTTTGAAGATCTTCAACCAAGTAAAGCAATCGGAACTGATGATTTCATGGAAAGTGAATTAGATATTCCACCTTTTTTAAGAAATCGTAGTGATTTATAACAAATAAAAAAGACATTAAATGTCTTTTTTTATGACAGAAAAAAAGATTAATAAATTAATCTTCTCTTTTACTTTTGCGGTCAAAAGAACGGTTGTTATTTCTTCCACGTTTAGCATCTCTACAAGCTTTACATCTTTTAGGTTCACTAGCAAGTTGTTTTTCTTTGTAGAATTCTTGTTCGCCAACAGTAAAAATAAAATCAGCGCCACAATCTTGACATTTTAGAGTTTTATCTTCCATTTCATTACCTCCTTAAACTAAAATTAAGATTTAAATTTAGTTAAAGTTACTGGTTAAGGGTAATAAAATAAAATTAAATCCATAAAGAATATAACATATAAATATATAAAAAGCAAATATTATTGCAGTTTATGATTAATTAATGTATATTTATTTTAGAAATAAGTGGTGTAATATGAAAAATAATGGAATAGAACTAAGAAATGTTAAAGGAACTTATGATTATTTGCAAGATAAGCAATTAGTTAGAAATCAAATCATTAATTCAATTAAATCAATATTTGAAGTTTATGGGTATAATCCGATTGAAACTCCAATTTTGAATTATTTTGATTTGCTTTCATCAAAATATTCTGGAGGCACTGAAATTTTAAAAGAAGTATATAAATTAAATGATCAAGGTGATCGAGAACTAGGCTTAAGATATGATTTAACTGTTCCGTTTGCTAAAGTTATTGCTATGGAAAAAGAACTAATTTTACCATTTAAGAGATATGAAATCGGTAAAGTATTCCGTGATGGACCAGTTAAACCAGGTCGAGATCGAGAATTTTATCAATGTGATGTTGATGTTTGTGGAATATCTTCACAAGCCGTAGAAATTGAATTCTTTCAAATGACAATTGATACTTTTAAAAAATTAAATATTGATATTGAAATACATTTTAATAATCGAATGTTTCTTTCTGGATTATTAGAAGAAATTGGTGTTATGCCAAATTTAGTTTCAAGTGTTATTTTAAGTGTTGATAAATTAGAAAAAATTGGTGAAGATGGAGTAAATAAAGAATTAATTGATCTTGGAATTAGCCAATTAGTAATTAAATCTATCTTTGATCTTTTACAACAAGATTTTGCTTCTTTGAAAGATCGTTTTATTAATTCAAATAACGAAAATTTAGTTAATGGAATTAGAGATTTAGAAGAAATAAAAGAATATATCGACAATTTAGGATTGACTAAATGTGTTTTTAAACCATTCTTAGCTAGGGGTTTAGAAATATATACTGGTACAATTTGGGAAATATTTGCTATAAATTCAGAATATAAGTCTTCACTAGGTGGTGGCGGAAGATATGATGCAATAATTACAAAATTTATTAATGATGGTAATATTTACCCATCCGTTGGTATGTCATTTGGTTTAGAACCAATCTATGAAATTATGAAAAATAANNAAAATTGCTCAAGAATTAAGAAATAATGATATTAAAGTAATGGTAGAAATGAACAATTGGAAATTAAAAAAAGCTTTAGATTTTGCTAACAAGAATAACATTAATTTAGTAATTATTATTGGTGAAGATGAAATTAAGAATAAATCATTTACAATTAAATGTCTAAATACTGCTGAACAAAATATTTATCCAATAACTGATTTAGTAAGTGTAGTTAAAGGACTAATCTAATGAGTAAATATAAAAAAGAAGATTCGTTTTCATATACATTAGGTACAACATTAACAATTGAATTACTTAAAAATAAACCAAATTTGGTTACTAAAGTTTTTTTTAATTCAAATTTGAATGAAGGTCTGGGATCTAAAGAGGTAACTGAACTTTGTTTAAAAAATAATATTGAGATTATTAAAAGTGATAAAATTTTTCGAAACTTAAATGCTAAAGATAATTGTTATGTTATTGGAGAATTTAACAAATATTTTAATGAGTTAGATCAAAAATCTAATCATTTGGTATTAGTGTCTCCTTCTAATGATGGTAATTTAGGCACCATAATAAGAAGTGCTCTTGGCTTTGATATATTAAATATTGCAATAATAAAACCAGCAGCTGATATATTTGATCCAAAAGTTATTAGATCATCAATGGGGGCAATATTTAGTGTAAATGTTGAGTATTTTGATACTTTTTTAGATTATCAAACTAAATTTGATAATCATAACTTTTATCCATTTATGTTACAATCTAAATCAAAACTTAAAGATACAATTTTTACTGAAAATTATTCATTAATTTTTGGTAAGGAAGATTCTGGTTTAGATGATACTTTTTTAAAAATTGGTCATAATGTTATTATTCCTCACAATAATTCAATAGATAGTTTAAACTTACCAATCGCAGTTAGTATCGCACTATATGAAGTTACTAAAAATAAATATTAGTAACTTTTTAATTTTAGTTTATATTGTTTAATATTTTGCTTTATGATATTCTATAAATAGAGTAAGATAAAGGGTGTTGTATATGAAAGATGATTTTTTGAAAATATTAGTCAGTTTATATGACAAAACAAAGACTAATATATCAAAATTAGAGAAGTTAGTTGTTGAAGTTAAACCTGAGACAGAAGTTGCTAATGAATCCAGCGAGCCTAAAAAAGAGGATAAAAATGACAAATAGTTATGATATTCTTGCTCAATCATTAGAAAATATCATTGAAAATATTCCAGTCTGGGAAACTTCCAAAGAAACTAATCAAGAAAACATCAATAACGCCTTGAATATACTCCGTAATATCGAAAGTAAGACTTTAGAATTAATAAAACAAAATATTATAAGCGTTTCTCCTAATATTGAAGATAACAAAGAAATGATCGAACTTGAAACTAAACTAGACATATTAAAACAATATCTTCATTGGTCATTAGCTAGTCAAAACCCTTACGAAGAGTTGAATTTTAATAATTTAACATATAAACTTGATAATCCAATCAATTTGAATGATTTTAATAGCAATTTAAAACTATTAGTTGAAAAATTTAAATCAATGAATATTATTATTGGTGTAGAAGATTTTAAGTATTCTTATCATGTAACAAAATATATAACAAAACTTTTCGAATGTATTGATGATCCTAATTTTCTAATTAATATGAAAACTGTATTTGATAATATTTATTGGAAAAATCATAATATTTTATCTGATATAACAATAAGTGTCAGAATATTGAAATCTAATAAACGAAAAATTGTTGATGATTTCATTTTAAAAAGTAAAACTGAATTCATCAAAAACAACAACATTGATGAGAAAAATTTCAAAAAGAATTATGATAATTTATTTATTCAAGCAATTGATAAATCCAAAATTATGCCAAAAAGAATTTGGGATTTATTTAATGATAACAAGTTAGTTATTGATGATTATTTTGAAGATAGTACGTCTTTTCTTGCTCATCGTAATAAATTTATAAATGCCAATTCCTATGATAATTTTAGTCCAGAACAGAAGAATCAATTCCATAAAAATCTTGAAGACCTCGATTTAAATTTATATGAGTATGAAAATTTTGAAACATATAAATTTTTAATCGATAATGTTAAAAAAATTATTGAAAAAAAAGCTACTGCTGCAACAGAAGTTGCTGCTAAGAATAAAACCATTGATAGTTTAATTGAAATAAACAAGAAAAATATTGATTTAATTAATAAATTAAATATCAAAAAAACAAAAATAACTAACAAGAAAATTGGATTTGGTTATAAAGAAAAGAAAAAAGATAAACAATTACTTGATATATCACAAAAAATTGATAATCAAATTTTGGTGACTGAAAATAATTTAAATCAACTTAGAATTGAATATGATAATTATGATGATTTAATATTCGAAGATAAAGTATGTAAAAGCTTTACCGAAAATTACACGATATATGATGTTTTTAAATTATATCAACACGATTTAATTGCTTTAAGAAAAGCAATTGCTAAGAATGATAAAGAAATTATTCCGGAAGAACACTTAACAAATTTAGTAAATCAATTTACTCGTTTTATGGAAGATCCAAGGATTAAAATTATCAATTCAATCAATTATTTAAAAATTGATGAAATTGATAGTGTCATTGAAGAAAAATATAAATTATCAGGAATAAAAGTTGAAATCTCTAAAACAACTGACCCATTATATAAAGAACTTCGAAAATCATGCGAAATATTAACATCTTATGATTATATTATAAATAGTGGTTGGACACCGTTGATTATCAAATCTAAAATGGAATATGATAATAATTAAACTCTTTTCATAATTTCTTGATATAATTATCTACAGGTGATTGTTATGAATTTAAAAATATTAATTATTGCTACTTTAATTTTGTTAATTGATCAAGTTACAAAAGTAATTGTTTCTTCTTTAATTGTCTTAAATACATCAGTAAAAGTTATTAGTAATTTTTTCTATTTAACATACCATCATAATTATGGTGCAGCCTGGGGTATACTTAGTAAAATGAATTGGCTCTGAATTGTAGCATCATTGATTGGCATTATTGTAGTGTATCGTTATATTAGAACATTTAAAGAAAATACACGAAATTCTATTGCGTTTGGCTTGTTATTTGGTGGAATCTCTGGTAATATGATTGACCGAGTGTTTATTGGATATGTTCGTGATTTTTTAGATTTTAGAATCATCAATAATTTTCCAGTATTCAACGTTGCTGACATGGCAATAGTAATTGGAGTATTATTGCTTATAGTAGCTATATTGAAGGGTGAGGATAATCGTGAAATTAATCGTACCAAATGATTATTTGGAAAAAAGCAGATTAGATAAATATATAACTGAGTTAACTGAACTTAGTCGTTCTCAAATCACAAAAATGATAGAAGATGAGGTTGTTTTAGTAAATAATCAACCAAAAAAAGCCTCTTATAAAGTAAATAGTAATGATTCAATTGAATTTGATGAAACTTATATTAATGAACCGGATTTAATTGAAGAAGAAATGAATATAAACATTGTTTATGAAGATGAAAGTTTATTGATTGTTAATAAACCTAGTGGATTAGTTGTTCATCCAGGAAATGGTAATAAAAATCATACCTTAGTTAATGGTTTGATGCACTATACAAAAAACTTAAGTGATCTTGGTGGTGAAGCAAGACCAGGGATAGTTCACCGTATTGATAAAGATACCAGCGGCTTATTAATTGTTGCAAAAAACAATAAAGCTCACGATCTTCTTAGTAAAATGTTTAGTATAAAAGAAATAAAAAGGGAATATATAGCGTTAGTTATTGGTGAATTTCCTCATCAAAGTGCAACAATCGATGCACCAATTGGTCGTAGTGAAAAAAACCGTAAACAAATGACCGTTACCGATAAAAATAGTAAATTTGCGATTACTCATTTAGAAGTTTTAAAAAGATTTGTTGGTTATACACTAATTAAGTTATCTTTAGAAACAGGAAGAACTCACCAAATTAGAGTTCATTTACAATATATTGGATATCCAGTATTTAATGATCCAGTTTATACGAATAATAATTGTAGTGTTTTTGGACAATTTTTACATTCATCAAGAATCGAATTTGTTCATCCGATTACTAATAAATTGATTGATATATCTTGTCCAATTCCTAGTGAATTTTCAAAATTTATTGATGAGCTTGAACCACTAAATAAATAGTTTATGATATAATTAAAAGTAAGGAGTGATATTATGGAAACATTAGATATTGCCAAAAAAGACGAAATAGTAATGAAGTTAGTTCATTATTTTGTAACAGAAGAAAATTATACTCCGATTATAGTTAATGGAGCAAAAAATGAAGTTTGGTTAGAAAATAGCCAAGGTCCATATAATATAATTAGAATTAATTCAAACTATATTCACAATGAAGAACAATTAAAATTTGATATATTTAAAACTCAAAATGTTATGAAACAAATTAAAAGTAAAACTTTATCGTTTAAAATGAAAACTTTAAATATTTTTTTAGATGTTCGTCATGATGTCTCACTTGATAAAAATTCAAAAAATATAAATTTTGTCAAAGTAAATACAATTAAAGGAGTTAAGACCAATCCAAAACTTTTGGAATATTTTCCTCATTTAAAAGACAGATTAATTGATAACAGAGATAAATTAAATTTAATTGTAAATGTTACTAAAGATATTAATGAAAAAACCAATCGAGATAATAAAATTTACGAAGAAACATTCAATAAAAAACCGATTATTATTACCTATGTGTTACTGGCAATTAATATTATTATGTTTCTATTAACTTTGTTTAATATTTCATTTTCTAATAGAAATTTATTTGATTTATTAGCAATTAATACTGATATAGTTAAATATAATCAATGGTACCGACTATTAACTGGAACATTTTTACATGCCGATATCATGCATTTATTGTTTAATGGTTATGCTTTATATATAATCGGATCACAAATGGAGCAGTTTTTAGGAAAGAAAAAATTTATAATTGTTTACTTACTAAGTGCAATTGTAGGAAGTTTGTTTTCTACAGTAATAACTGCTGGTTGGAGTGTTGGAGCAAGTGGAGCAATATTTGGACTACTGGGAAGTATGTTATATTTTGGATACCATTATCGATTGTTTTTGGGTAATGTATTAAAAACACAAATCATTCCGGTAATTATAATTAATTTAGCAATTGGCTTGTTTGTGCCTAATATTGATATTGCTGCCCATTTTGGTGGTTTAATTGCTGGGGTACTTAGTACAATGGCTGTTGGTGTCAAAGGAAGATCAACAATTAGTGAAAGAATTAATGGTATTATTTGTTTAATTATTCTAATAGCGTTTTTAATTTATTTATTATTTAAATAAAAAAGAAGTTCAATTTGAACTTCTTTTTTTATAAATTTCGATACAAACCAATTGCCTTACCTAAAATCATACAATTATTTAATATTATTGGTTTCATTGAATTATTTTCAGGTTGTAAACGAATGTGATTTTTTTCTTTATAAAAAGTTTTTAAAGTAACTTCATTTTCAGAATTCATTGCAACAACTATATCACCATTACGCGCAACACTTTGTCTTTGGACAATAACAATGTCACCATCATATATTCCAACATTGATCATTGATTCACCATCAACTTTTAATGTAAATATTGTTTCTTTTGCAGGAATTAAACTAGCGGGAAGAGAAAACAATTCATTTGGATTTTCAATTGCTTCAATTGGATTTCCGGCAGTTATTTTACCTAAAAGAGGCACTTTAATTATATCTTCTTTAGTTTCAGCATATTCATTGTCAACTAATAATTCTATTGTTCTAAATTTATTATTCGTTGTTCTAAGCAGTCCTTTTTCTTCCAAATTTTTTAAATGAACGAAAACTGTAGCCGAAGAACTTAAATCTAATCCTTTTCCAATTTCTCTAATTGATGGTGGATAACCATTGTTTACAATAAATTTTTTAATAAATGTTAATACTTCAGTTTGTTTTCTTGTAGGTGTTTCGATATTAATCAGCTCCTTACACTGTTATGTTAACATTAAATGTGTAAAAAGTCAAACAATTATTCGCTTTTTATTGACACGAACAAATGTGTGTGTTAAATTATATTTGTAAGGAGTGGTGAGAATGAAAGAAGTGCTAAGAAGGAATCAAGAGGTGTTTTTATTTATGCTTGTCATTACTTGTTTATTATTCTTAATTATATCAAGAGTCAATAATTTAAATGCTTCAAATTATGTTAAATTAAGTCAAACTATAGCAATTAATAATTAATATCGTTTACTAAAGTAATTAAATTTTGTATAATTAGTTTAGAATAGAGTTGAATTTATGGATCAAATGGTTATTAATCAAATTAAGTCTTTAGCTTTAGATATGATCAACGAAGCTAACAGTGGTCATCCGGGAATTGTTTTATCATCAGCACCAATTTTATATACTTTATACACTAATCATTTGAAGTTTAATCCTTTGGATAGTAATTGGATTAATCGTGATCGATTTGTATTATCAGCAGGTCATGCTTCAGCATTATTATATGCAACATTATATGCATTAGGCTTTGATATACCTGTTGAACAATTAAAAAAATTTAGAAATATTGATAGTATTACACCAGGTCATCCTGAACATGGTTTAACACCAGGTGTAGATATGACTACTGGACCACTTGGTCAAGGATTTGCATCAGCTGTTGGTATGGCGTTAGCTGAAAGATATTTGAATCAAGTTGTTATTGATCATGGCGGAAGCAATCTTCTAATTGATCATTATACATATGTATTATGTAGTGATGGTGATTTAATGGAAGGTATTAGTTATGAAAGTGCTTCATTTGCTGGAAATCAAAAATTAGGAAAACTAATTGTTTTATATGATTCAAACGACATATGTTTGGATGGGGAAACTAAAGATACATTTACAGAGGATGTTTTAAAGCGATTTGAGGCTATGAATTGGCATACAGTTAAAGTTGATAACGGAAATAACATTAATGCCATTAACAATGCAATAATTGATGCTAAGAAGGTAGTCGATCAACCAAGTATAATCGAAATTAAAACTATTATTGGCTATGAATCGATTAATGAAGGAAAAAATATAGTTCATGGTAAACCATTATCACCCGATGATTTATTTCAACTGAAAAAAAAATTAGATGTTAATCTTAATCCGTTTATGATTGATGAAATATTATTCAATAATTATCGAAATACATTTAAAACTAGAATTCAAAGTGAATACTTACTTTGGTCAAATATGATGATGAAAGAAACAGAAAAAGATTCGATATTGAAGATTATACGAATTTTAAATAATCAAGAAACCGAGGAAATTGATTGGTCAAAAATAAATATTCCAAGTAAAGAAGATGAACTTAGAAATTATAATCATCAAGTATTAAATTTTATTAGTGATAATTCAATATTGTTTCTCGGAGGTAGTGCTGATCTTTCGTCTTCATGTAAAACAAATTTAACTAATTTTAATAAAATATGTTCTGAAAGTCCATCTGGAAAAAATATTTACTTTGGTGTCAGAGAGCATGCTATGGGTGCGATTTTAAATGGAATGGCATTATCTGGATTAAATGTTTATGGTTCAACATTTTTATCTTTTCTTGATTATCAAAAAGCAGCTTTAAGAATGTGTGCAATAATGAATCAGAATGTTACGTTTATATATTCTCATGATTCTATTTTACTTGGAGAAGATGGACCAACTCATCAACCAATTGAACAATTAGGAACTTTAAGAAGTATTCCTAATGTTGATGTATATAGACCTTGTGATTTTAATGAATTAGTTGGATCATGGCAAAATATTTTTTCATCACCAAATCCATCTTGTTTAGTAATAAATAAAAATAAAACTAAATTAGATATGAACAGTAGTGCCAAAGAAGTAAGCAATGGTGCATACATAATATCATCCGAACAAAACAGATTAGATGGAATTATTATTGCATCTGGCAGTGAAGTTGAAGTTGCAATCAATATTCAACGTCATTTAATTGAATTTGATCATGATGTTAGAATTGTAAGTATGCCTTGTTTGGAAAAATATACTAAAACTGATCAAATATATAAACAAACTATTTTACCTGCTGGTATAAAAACATTTGTTATAGAAGCTTCTAATGACGAGCATATGAGAAGATTTGTATATAATGAAAAACATTTAATTAATTTAAATAAATTTGGTTATAGTGGAAAAAAAGAAGATGTATTAATAAAATATAATTTTGATTTTGAATCTCTGTGTGACAAAATTGATGGTTTTTTAAATTAACTTGTAAAATAATTAGATGTTATGTATAATCGTAAGTGAGGTGAAATCGTATGTGGCAAGATATATTGTTAATTGTTGTTGGTCTTATATTTGGTTTAGTTATTGGTTTTTTTGGTGCTAAAATTTATATGAAAAAGTATTTAAAAGATAATCCACCGATCAATGAAAAAATGATTGAAGCTTTAATGAGTAGTATGGGTAGAAAACCATCTCAAAAACAAGTAAAACAAATGATGCAACAAATGAATAAGATGATGTAAAAGTCATCTTTTTTTATTGTCTAATTATTAGTCGCATGATATTATTATCTTAGAATAGGAAGTAATTAAATGAACGATCAAATTAAAATTACGTTTTTAATCGGTACTTTTGTTGTTTTAGCAATTATCATTGTGATTATTTCGATTTTAATGATTAAAAGAAAACATGCTGAAAATAAAAATATCATTGAACATAAAGTTTATGATTTACCTTCTGAATCACCAAATGTTCAGTTATTTGGAATAGAAACTAAACATCGACAAAAAAACGAATATAACGAAGAGGAACTAGCAAAAACGAAACTAATTAGTTTGCATAATTTTGAAGAAGTAAAAAATCTTGCTGATGAATCTGATGAAAACTCAGAATTACCAAAATTAAAATAAAAGAGCAATTAGTTGTTCTTTTATTTTAGACATGTTATAATTTCTATGGTGAAAATAATGGTCAAATATGATGAAAGTTCAATAAAAATATTAGAAGGCTTAGATGCTGTAAAAAAAAGACCCGGGATGTACATTGGATCAACCGATAAACGTGGTCTTCATCATTTAGCATGGGAAATCATTGATAATGGAATTGATGAAATTATCAATGGATTCGGAGATCGAATAATTATTACAATTAATAAAGATAATAGTTTGACGATTGAAGATAATGGGCGTGGTATTCCAACCGGAAGACATGAAAGTGGTAAGAGTACTCCAGAAGTAATATTTACTATTTTACATGCTGGAGGAAAGTTTAATGATGGTGGTTATAAAGTATCAGGAGGATTACATGGTGTTGGGGCATCTGTTGTCAATGCATTATCATCTTGGATGGATGTAACTATTTATCACAACGGTGAAATATCACATATTCGATTTAAAGATGGTGGTAAAGTTGAAACTCCAATTGAAGTAATCGGAAAAACTAATAGGACCGGAACAAAAGTAACATTTATGCCAAACCCAGAAATTTTTAGTAGTAATACTTTTAGTTTCACAACTATTAGGGAAAGAATGCAAGAATCTGCATTTTTACTTAAAAACTTAACTGTTGAAATTAATGATTTAGAAGACGATAAGCACGAATCTTTTCATTATGATGATGGAATAATTTCGTTTGTTGAATTCATAAATGAAGATA
>LFRM01207334.1_pt1 | contig 11406 bp, 9 predicted proteins | sample 618341 | NCBI WGS metagenome assembly LFRM01 (sample SAMN03654438, study PRJNA283298) | anaerobic digester metagenome | isolation source: pool of bioreactors CSTR01a, CSTR02a, and CSTR03a thermophilic anaerobic... | place: Denmark: Kgs. Lyngby | collected 2014-05-21
AAACCCAAGAAGCAGTCTTTAAACTGATTCATGCCCGCATTGGTAAATAATAGCGTGGGGTCATTGGCTGGGATCAATGAGCTGGATGCTACGCGGGTATGACCCTTTTCTTCAAAGAAGCGAAAAAAGGCTTCACGGATTTCTGCGCTTTTCATAAATTATTCCACAATTAGATAACGGTAAGACGTGCGTGATGCAGTTCGGCCACCGACTTAAAACACGCATTATATCGCTGATATAGCATTCTTGCAGCGCTGTAGTGTACAGCGTCAAATCTACTATTTAGTGATTGCACTCGTCGGTATGCACATGGCCATCTTGTTCGAGCATATCAGCAGGATCAGCCGGCTCCATTTCCAGCTGCAAGCTGACCAAGTTAGTGGCTAACGGACGCAACAATAAGTTAGCGTATTCAGCATCACCTTCTTCAACGTCAACACCGATTAATAGCTGGCCATTACCAGCAGTCTGCACCCAAATCTCTTTACCCTGCCAAATTACGGCAAAACGTGTGCAGGATGCTGGGGTTTGTGTGCCATCTTCGTTTTCTAACAATAACTGTAATTCGTTGTTCATGATGTTTACCTAAATTTAAAATAAAAAGGCGCGCAACTGCTCAGGCAATTGCGCGCTAAAAAAACCTGTACTTATGCAGGTGCGTGCTGCACCACAAAGGACGCAACAGCACGTTCAAAACGCGCCAAACCTTCGTCTAAATCTGCTTTTTCAATCACTAAACTTGGTGCTAAACGAATCACGTTAGGGCCCGCTACCAGCACCAATAAACCTTCACGCTCGGCTGCAGCCATCAGCGCACCCGCCTTATCTTTATAGGCTTCACTCATCACCGCACCCACCAGCAAGCCTTTACCACGCACCAATTCAAATAGGTTATGTGGCGCACCTAATTCACGTAAACGCTGGCGTAAGTATTCACCCTTCTCAATCACCCCCGTTAACACTTCAGGGGTGTTAATAATATCAATGACAGCTTCACCCACCGCACAAGCCAATGGATTACCACCAAAAGTTGTGCCGTGGGTACCGACCGCTAAGTGCTTGGCATATTCTTCAGTGGTCAGCATGGCTGAGATAGGGAAACCACCACCTAAGCTTTTGGCGATGCTCATCACATCGGGTGTCACACCATACAATTCATGGGCAAATAATTTACCACTACGGCCCATACCAGATTGCACTTCATCAAAGATTAAGAGCGCGTTGTATTTATCACACAGTGCACGCACGCCTTCTAGGTAGGCTTGCTCAGCAGGTAGTACACCACTTTCACCCTGAATCGGCTCTAAAATAACGGCACAAGTGCGCTCAGAGATCATCGCTTCGAGGGCTGCTAAGTCGTTAAATTTCACATGGCTGATACCAGTGGGACGCGGGCCAAAACCTTCTGAATATTTCGGCTGACCACCGACGTTAACGGTAAAAATCGTACGGCCATGAAAACTATTAAGCGCTGAAATAATTTCATATTTCTCATCGCCAAAACGATCGTGCGCAACACGACGCGCAAGCTTTAAAGCTGCTTCGTTCGCTTCAGCACCCGAGTTACTGAAAAACACGCGATCGGCAAAAGTGGCGTCAGTCAGTTTACGTGCTAAACGCAAGGCTGGCTCATTGGTAAAGACGTTGGATACGTGCCATAGCCTATTGGCTTGCGTGGTCAAGGCTTCAACCAGTGCAGGATGACAATGCCCCAAACTGTTGACGGCGATACCACCGGACAAATCAATCAGTTCGCGTCCACTTTGATCCCATAATCGCGAACCTAAGCCGCGCACTGGAACAAAGCTAGCTGGTGCGTAGTTGGGCACCATAACTTGATCAAAATCAGCGCGACTGACCTGCGCCTCTTGAATGGACATGCCTGCTCTCCTGGATAAAATCCTGTTATATAAAAATTTTAAAATATATAAATTAATAATTGATGCAATGTCAGCGCCTAGCACACTATTGAACTTTGCCGACGCTATGCAATACAGCAGTTTAAACCTAGACGAAGCAAAAGCGCAGACTAAAAAGCAACTTTCTACGCAAACGTGCTCTTTTACGCTATTCCTGACTATTTTCCAAGGTTAATAGCAGAATCAGAACCTCAGTGTGAGGTGTTATTAACGTCATACTACAGACTTGCGAACAATATCACTGATCAATGAGTAGCTCGTTCGTACTGTGATAAGCGTAGCCGTGGATGGCGTGTTGAGGGAAAACAGATGAGCGAGGTACGGCATGCACAATATTGTCTACTGCTCGGCGCCAACAAACCACTGCAAGCTATCGCGCAGCGCCACCACTTCGCCAACAATAATCAAACTCGGACTCTGCACCGCCTCAAGACTTAACTGCTCAACCATAGTTGCTAAAGTAGCCACAAAGACTCGCTGCTGTGCTGTGGTGCCGTTTTCAATTAAGGCAATCGGCGTACTGGCAGCACGGCCATGTGCGACGAGTTGCTCACAGATCGCGGCTAAACACCCCAAGCCCATATAAAATACTACCGTCTGCATCGGCACAGCCAACTCAGTCCACGGCAAATCCAGCACGCCATCCAGCGCATGCCCGGTGACAAAACGTACCGACTGCGCATAATCGCGATGCGTTAATGGAATCCCCGCATAAGCCGAGCACCCCGAAGCCGCGGTAATCCCTGGCACCACTTGAAAAGGAATCTGCTGTGCCGCCAGCTCGGCAATTTCCTCACCGCCACGACCAAAAATAAAGGGATCACCACCCTTAAGGCGCACCACCCGCTTGCCCTGCAACGCCAACTCCACTAATTTCTGGTTAATTTGATCCTGCGGCACACTATGGTTCGACATCTGCTTGCCCACATAGATACGATCCGCATCACGGCGGCATAAATCAAGAATCGCTGGAGCCACTAAACGGTCATATAACACCACATCCGCTTGTTGCATTAAACGCAGCGCTTTAAAGGTCAGCAAATCAGGATCACCAGGACCGGCACCGACCAAATACACTTCACCCCGTACTTGATTCGATGCACCACTGATTTTATCCAGCAGCAACTGCTCGGCCTGCTGCTCACGACCAGCAAAGACATGCTCAGCCACCTGCCCCTGAAACACATCTTCCCAAAACACACGCCGTGGCTGCACTTTAGGTAATAGCGCTTTGACCTGATCACGAAAGCGCGCGGCCAATCCAGCCAAGCGCCCATAACTGACCGGCAATAAGGTTTCGATTTTAGCCCGCGCAAGACGTGCCAGAACCGGCGCATGCCCTGCAGTGGAGACGGCAATAATTAAAGGTGAGCGATCAACAATCGCCGGAAACATCACAGTGGATAAATCTGGCGCACCCAACGCATACACCGGAATACCACAGGTTTGCGCTTGAGTCGCAATCGCCGCATTCACATCCGACTGATCTGTGCAGGCTAAAACCAAACAACAGCCCTGCATATCACTGTCTTGATATTGACGCAGCAAACATTGACCCTGCTGTGCAGCCACTAAGCTCTGCAACTCAGTACTAATCACCGGCGCCATCACTCGCAACACAGCACCAGCATCCAGCAATACGCGCGCTTTACGCAGCGCCATTTCACCACCACCGACCAGCAGCACATCACGTCCTTGTAGCTTATGAAATAACGGCAAACAGTCCATAACAACACCTTAGATCAATGATGATTAAAAATTATAGATACAGAAAAGCATGCTGAGCGTGGACCTGCTCAATGCTTCGGGACACACCGCAAAATACTAAAGGCTGAAAGCAAAACAGCGACTCAAATACATGCAGTCGCTGTTAAAACCTGACAGTGCACAGTGCTGTGCACTGTCAACTCTATTGCTAAGTCACTCAACGAATAACTTCAAGACCGCCCATATAAGGACGCAATACTGCAGGTACTGTGATGCTGCCATCAGCTTGCTGATTATTCTCAATCACCGCCACCAGCGTACGACCCACGGCTAAACCTGAACCATTGAGCGTATGCACTAACTCAATTTTACCCGTTTCAGCATTGCGGAAACGGGTTTGCATGCGGCGCGCCTGAAAATCAGTGCAGTTGGAGCACGAAGAAATCTCACGGTACTTGTCTTGGCTCGGCACCCATACTTCTAAGTCATAGGTTTTGCTGGCACCAAAGCCCATATCGCCAGTGCATAAAACCATCTTACGGTATGGCAACTCCAGCAACTGTAATATTTTTTCTGCATGGCCGGTCAGTTCTTCTAGCGCGGCAACAGATGTCTCTGGATTCACAACCTGTACTAATTCAACTTTATCAAACTGATGCTGACGGATCATTCCGCGCGTATCACGGCCCGAAGCGCCGGCCTCACTACGAAAACACGGGCTGTGCGCTACCATTTTAATTGGTAAGTGCGCTGCATCTAAAATCTCGCCTGCAACGGTATTCGTCAGCGATACTTCAGCGGTTGGAATCAAATACAAGGGCGCTTGATCTTCACGCTCAACGCGGAATAAATCCTCAGAGAACTTAGGTAACTGACCAGTACCTTGCAATGCGGAGGCTTGCACTAAGTACGGCGTATACATTTCTTGATAGCCATGCTCTGAGGTATGTAAATCCAGCATAAACTGCGCCAAAGCACGGTGCAGACGCGCAATACCACCACGCATCACTGCAAAGCGTGCACCAGATAACTTAGCCGCCGCTTCAAAATCCAAACCTTTAATATTTTCACCCAGTGCCACATGATCCTGCACTGGAAAATCAAATACACGCGGCGTGCCCCAGTTGCTCACTTCAACGTTGTCATCTTCACCGGCACCCTGCGGTACTGAAGCGTCTGGAAGGTTGGGGATATTCAACGCAATCGCATCCAAATCAGCCTGAATCACTTCCAGCTCACGCTTACCCGCTTCTAGCTCACCACCGAGCTGATCCACTTGCGCCAGCAATGGAGCAATATCTTCACCTCGGCCTTTGGCTTGACCAATCGACTTAGAACGGCTGTTACGCTCAGCTTGCAACTGCTCAGTGCGCGTTTGCACTTCTTTACGTTGCGCTTCTAAAGCTTCTAAACCGGCAACATCTAACACAAAACCGCGCTGTGCAAGATGTTCAGCGATCGCTTGGGGGTTGGTGCGTAACAATTTTGAATCAAGCATAAAGGTATCCGTTCTTACAAAGAAAATTTAATCAATGCCATGCCCAGCCAAGTCGCCAATAAACCACCGACTAAGGTCACGCCCATATAAAGTAAAGCTTGCAGCGACTGGCCATCAGTTAACAGGCGCAGCGCATCCAGTGAAAATGTTGAATAAGTGGTAAAGCCGCCAAGAAAACCAGTCATTAACAGCAATCGCGTTAAATCTGGCACATCGGGGCGCAACACAAACCAAGCAAAGGCACAGCCTATTAAAAAACAGCCGATGATATTAACCAAAAGAGTGGCAATGTACAGATAGGCGGGCAAAATTTGTGCAATCAGTAGCGAAACCAAGTAACGCAATACACTGCCCGCAGCACCGCCGAGCGCAACCATTAAAAAATTCATTAGTGCGACTTCCTGCGTTGTTGCACACTGGCTTGATCTAGGCGTTTTAAGTATTTAAGCTTTTCGCCAATCTTAATTTCCAAACCCCGCGCTGGCGGCTGGTAATACTCGCGCGGCGCTAAGGCTTCGGGAAAATAATCCTCACCGGCGGCATAAGCATCCGGCTCATCATGCGCATAACGGTATTCTTGTGCGTAGCCTAACTCTTTCATCAGCTTAGTCGGTGCTAAACGCAAATGGATGGGCACCTGCAAAGAGCCAAACTCTTGCGCATCCTGACGTGCGGCTTTAAAAGCTTTATACACCGCGTTACTTTTCGGCGCACAGGCTAAATAAGTAATGGCTTGCGCCACAGATAACTCACCTTCGGGGCTGCCTAAGCGCTCTTGCACATCCCAGGCGGATAAGCACAAAGTCAGAGCGCGCGGGTCAGCATTACCAATATCTTCACTGGCCATCCGCACCACACGCCGGGCGATATATAAAGGATCACAACCGCCATCCAGCATGCGCGCAAACCAATACAAAGCTGCATCCGGATGCGAGCCACGTACCGACTTATGCAGCGCTGACATCTGCTCGTAAAAAGACTCGCCACCTTTGTCAAAGCGGCGCACGCTATCCCCCAGAATATTACCCAGCAAAGCAACTGTAACGCACTCACCTTTACTGAGTAAATCAGCAGTATTTTCAAGTAAATTCAGTAAGCGACGACCATCTCCGTCAGCGGCACGAATCAATAACTCTTGCGCTTCAGGCTCAATCCTCAGCTGTAAATCACCTAAGCCACGACTGTCAGTTAAAGCACGCTGTAACAGCAGCTGCAGCGCCGCATCATCCAGCGCTTGCAGCACATATACACGGGCACGCGAGAGCAAGGCATTATTGAGTTCAAAGGATGGGTTTTCGGTGGTCGCGCCAATAAAAACAAAGGTGCCATCTTCCACATAAGGCAAAAAAGCGTCTTGCTGACCCTTATTAAAACGGTGCACTTCATCAACAAATAAAATGGTGCGGCGGCTGTATTGTGCCGCCTGCTGTTTTGCATCTTGCACGGCTTCGCGGATTTCTTTCACTCCGGACAACACCGCCGACAGAGTTATAAAGTGCGCATCACTGACCTGCGCCAGCAAACGCGCCAAGGTAGTTTTACCCACTCCTGGCGGTCCCCAAAAAATCATCGAGTGCAACGCACCTTGCTGCAAGGCTTCGCGCAATGGTTTACCTGGTGCTAAAATATGCTGCTGGCCGACATAGTCATCCAGCGTATCGGCGCGCAAACGTGCCGCTAACGGCTGCGTCAGCGGCTCACTGCTAAACAACTGCACTTTTACTCGTCCTCGATCACATCAACACCAGCAGGGGCATCAAATACAAACTGCTGAGCAGCAACAGGCTGATTGACTTTGACATTGATAAACAAAATATTAGTGCGCTGACCCACAGCATCCAGCAACTGCATATCGTTAATCACACCATCACGAAATGACAAACGTAAGGTATCAAACAGCGTATCTTTAGCCGTTGGCGTTAACACAAAGTCAATCACCGGGCCGCCTTCTTTATAGCTGATAGTGAAGTTTTCACTGATTTTTGACACGTCACCGGACAGTAATAAAGCTGGGGTATGAGTCAAACGTTGATCCATTTTTTGCACTGTCACTTGCATCAAATCGGGGTCATACAGCCAGACTTTTTTACCATTAGACACCAGCACTTGCTCCATCGGTGGATTGGTATGCCAGCGGAACAGGCCTGGGCGCTGTAACACCATTTCACCCGAGGCTTCTTGCAACTGAGTGCCACTTGAATCCAGAGTCAACTGAGAAAAGCTGCCGCTAATAGTTTGCGTAGAACTGAGTAAAGCACTGAGTTTATTAGCTGCTTGCTGCTGCTCAGCGCTCACTGCATACACACTCTGTACCGGCAACACAGCTGCACTAGTCAGCAACACACCGCCCAGTATCGCCAAAAACTTTTCATATAGTCTGCGCATTAAGACTCTCTTTTTATTGAGCATTTAAAATACCTGACTCAAAGCTTGAGTCAGAGCATAAATTATTAATCTCGCATCGGCGGTGGTGCCAAGACTTCACGCGAACCATTGTGCGCTGCAGAAGACACNNCCGCCATTTCCATAGCCTCCACCATACGTGCAGCACGGTTATAACCCACTTTAAGTTGGCGCTGTACGGCAGAAATCGAAGCACGACGTGACTCAGTGACATAACGTACAGCCTGATCATATAACGGGTCATCTTCACTGCTGCTATCACCACCCTCAAAACCACTGCCCGACTCTTCCACGCCCACCAATATTTCTTGAATATAGTCAGGCTCGCCACGCAGCTTCCACGCATCGACTACGCGATGCACCTCTTCATCAGAAACAAAAGCACCATGCACACGAACCGGCAAACTGGTGCCAGGTGGTAAGTACAACATGTCACCATGCCCCAGCAATTGTTCGGCGCCGCCTTGGTCCAACACCGTACGCGAGTCAATTTTACTCGACACTTGGAAGGCAATTCGCGTGGGAATATTAGCCTTAATTAAGCCGGTAATCACATCAACGGATGGCCGCTGAGTGGCGAGAATCAAGTGAATACCTGCTGCTCGGGCTTTTTGCGCAATACGTGCGATCAGCTCTTCTACCTTTTTACCCACCACCATAATCATGTCAGCAAACTCATCCACCACCACAACAATGGTCGGCAGCTTGCTTAAATACGGCGGCTCGTCATTCATATCATCACGTTTGAACGTTGGATCCTCTAAAGGTGCCCCAGCCTCTTCAGCATCTTTCACTTTACGGTTATAACCCGCCAAGTTACGTACGCCCATCATCGACATCAGCTTATAACGACGTTCCATTTCCGCCACACACCAGCGCAATGCGTTGGCGGCTTCTTTCATATCGGTAACCACTGGACAGAGCAGATGCGGAATACCTTCATAGATGGATAATTCCAGCATTTTCGGGTCAATCATAATCAGGCGCGCATCTTCAGGTGTTGATTTAAACAGCACTGATAAAATCATCGCGTTCACACCTACAGACTTACCTGAGCCTGTAGTACCGGCCACAAGCAAATGCGGCATTTTCGCCAAGTCGGCAATCACTGCTTGACCACCAATATCATGGCCTAAAGCTACGGTGACGGCAGACTTAGCTTCTGCAAACTCAGGTGTATCCAGCACTTCAGAGAAGCGCACAATTTGACGATCTTCGTTAGGTACTTCAATACCTACAGTGGTTTTACCTGGAATCACTTCCACTACACGCACGCTGATCATCGCCATTGAGCGGGCCAAGTCTTTGGCTAAGTTGGTGATACGACTGACCTTAACCCCAGGCGCCAATTGAATCTCAAAGCGTGTGACCACAGGACCTGGATGTACGGACTCCACTTCAACATGCACACCAAATTCTTTCAGTTTCATTTCTAACAGACGTGACATCGACTGCAGTGATTCTTCCGAGTAACTGGGCTTTTTCTTCTCTGCTTTATCTAGTAAGGCTAAAGGTGGCAAAGTGCCTACGACAGCACTGTCGACATTTTTTGCCGGCGGCTTACTTTTTGCGAGCGCTGTGGCTGCAGGTTCTGCTGCTATAGTTTGCTTGGTGAGCGGAGTAATCACTGGCTCACGGCGACCTTCTGGTTGAGCCTGGAGATCCTCAACCGGTGCTGCGGTAGCTTGAACAGGAGTATTGTGAATAATAACAGGCTCTTTTTTCTCAGCCCGTTCAGCCCGTAATGCGCTGATCATTGGCTCATCATATACCTCGTCATCGTCCAACTCTTCTTCACGTAAACGTACTTTTTCTTGTTTACGCTCTTGGATCTCGCCAAAGGTCTGCTGTAACCAAGCTTGCAGCCACTGACTAAAGCGCAGGGTTAAATCACCTATAGCTTCCATGATTTTAAACCACGACAAATTAGCATAAATGGTTAAGCCAAATAAAAAACACGCCAGTAAAAATAGCGTCGCACCTTCAACGTTCAATGAGCCCTTTAAGGCTTCACCTAAAACACCACCTAAAATATTAAAGTTTTTCGGTGCAACTTCAGGCACAGGGAAATGGATATGCGCCAGCGCCGCTCCTGAACAGAGCAACAATACAAAGCCAAAGGTGCGCAGAGCAAACAGCCAGCCATTCCATATCACTGATTGATAGCGATTTTGAAACACCAACACTGTCTTCAACATTAAGATTAAAGGAAACAACCAAGCAAAATAGCCCAACACACTAAACAACACATCAGCAATCCATGCGCCAACTAAGCCGCCTGCATTACTGATTGAATCAATATGACCGTTGCTATTAGAAAAACTGGAATCATGCACATCGAAACTCAGCAGTACCATCCAGAGATAAATACAGACTACAGCCAAGATAATCAGCATGCCTTCTTTTAAGCGTAACTGGGCTTGCTCTTGCCATGAGAGTTTTTCAGACGTTTGCGGGTGAGTAGTGTTCTTCAAAAAAGGTCCTGCAGGGCCTTATTCTAAGGCTCATCAAAAAATAATCACAAAAATTAAATAACATGTCATTGTACGGACTTGGACTCGCTATTTCATCTTTACTGCTGCCAGCCATTCAATATGTATTATGCGCATGAACTTCTCATTCATTTAGCTTATCTTACAACATTACTGCCCGTACATTTCACTGTATACACAATCAGTTATTCTAATACTGCTTTATACACTCTGTTAAGGTTTTTTATGCTCACTTGGCTCAATCGTGCCTCACTGACCTTCCCTCCCCTGCGCAAAGCGCTGCGTGAACCCAACGGCCTGCTGGCAGCAGGAGGGGATTTATCCGTCGAGCGTTTAGTCGCAGCCTATCGCCATGGCTGTTTTCCTTGGTATGAAGATGGCCAACCGATTCTTTGGTGGTCACCCAATCCGCGCACTGTATTACTACCTGACAACCTGCATATCTCGCGCAGTTTGCGCAAAGTACTGCGCAGTAATCAGTTTAGTGTGACATTTGACCGCAATTTCGCGCAAGTGATCCATGCCTGCGCACAGCCACGCCATGATCAAAACGGCACATGGATTACCAGCGACATTCAAAAGGCTTATATTGAACTACATCAGCAAGGCATCGCCCACTCAGTCGAGGTTTGGCAAGATGAAGAACTGGTAGGCGGTTTATACGGTATTGCTATCGGCCAGCTGTTTTTTGGTGAATCCATGTTCAGCCGAGTCAGTAACGCATCAAAAGTGGGCTTTGTTACTTTGGTCAGCGCGTTAAAATCTGCAGGCTTTCAATTAATCGACTGTCAAATGCCCACTGAGCACTTACTCAGCCTGGGGGCCGACAGTATTACTCGCATAGATTTTGCGGACTATTTAAGCCATTACTTAGACACCACCAATAATATGCACTGGTCAACACCACTGATAATCACGAGCACTTTAGTACCATGAAAAGCTTGCAACTCTATTTAGGGCAAGATCACCCCTGCAGCTATTTAGCCGAGCGCACAGCCAGCTCCATTTTTATTGATCCCAATGAAACAATCACTGCCGAACTCTACAGCCAGCTTATTGAGCAAGGTTTTCGACGCAGTGCGGGCCACGTCTATCGCCCACACTGCGGACCTTGCAGCGCCTGTGTTTCGGCGCGCATCCCTGTGCAAGCCTTTCAAGCCACTTCGGCACAGAAAAAGATCATACGACGCAATCATGATCTAAGCGTAAAGGCTGTCAGTAGTGAATTCAGTCAAGAGTACTACGCTCTCTATCAACGCTATATTGAACAGCGTCATGCCGATGGCGATATGTACCCGCCATCTGTTGAACAATTTAAAAGCTTTTTAACCTCAGATCTGGATTTTGTGCGCTTTTATGAATTCCGCTTAGATGAGCAATTATTAGC
>LFRM01305815.1_pt2 | contig 11399 bp, 12 predicted proteins | sample 618341 | NCBI WGS metagenome assembly LFRM01 (sample SAMN03654438, study PRJNA283298) | anaerobic digester metagenome | isolation source: pool of bioreactors CSTR01a, CSTR02a, and CSTR03a thermophilic anaerobic... | place: Denmark: Kgs. Lyngby | collected 2014-05-21
ATATGCAAAGGCGTTGCAGGCATGCGCGACTCCTATATTTCTCTGGCCGAAATCACTAATCCTCACATGGAAAAAGGTACACTCGGCGACGTCATCAAAGGTGCCGACATCTTTATCGGAGTTTCAGGCCCCAACGTTTTGACACAAGAGATGATCAGGTCTATGAACTCGGATCCGATCGTTTTCGCGCTGGCCAACCCGGAACCGGAAATCCTGCCGGATCTGGCTAAGGAAGCAGGCGCTCGCATTATCGGGACGGGTCGTTCGGATTTTCCCAACCAGATAAATAACGTATCGGTCTTTCCGGGAATGTTCAAAGGCGCATTGTCAGTGCGCGCTACTGATATAAATGAGGAAATGAAGTTGGCTGCTGCCAGAGCCATAGCCGATTATATTCCCGTTAATGAACTGCACGAAGAGAATATAATGCCCAGCGCCTTAAACAAGAAGGTGGCCGATGCTGTTGCCGAGGCAGTGGCTCAGGCTGCGAGGGATACGGGAGTGGCTAGGGTGTAAGGGGACTGTTGACGCTGCTAAGCTCGAGGCAGAATATAGAATTAAAGACAAATATAGATCTTTTATATATAGAAAATCACAGCTGAACGACCATTCACCTAAATCCCTATTGATGATATAATTTAAACAAATAAAACAAAAGCGAGCGGCAGGTACCGCTCGTTTTTATGGCGATCGACAGGTAAAATGAAAAATTTGTTCTAAAGGGGTGAACATGGATTTTACATTAAGTAAAGAACAAGAGATGTCCCGGCAGCTTTTTCGCGACTTCGCAATCAATGAAGTTGAGCCGCTGGCCAGAGAAATCGACGAAAATCACCGCTTCCCAAGTGAAACAGTTGAAAAAATGCAGAAATATGGTTTCATGGGTATTCCTTTTTCCAAGGAATATGGCGGCCAGGGCTGTGACACATTAACCTATGTTTTGGCAGTGGAAGAGCTGTCGCGCGTATGTGGCACCACAGGTGTAATCGTATCAGCTCACACATCCTTAGCTGCAGGAGCTATTGACAGCAAAGGCACAGCTGAGCAAAAGGAGAAATACTTACGTCCTCTTATTTCAGGTGGCAAACTCGGCGCTTTCGCTTTGACGGAGCCGGCTGCAGGAACTGACGCCGGCAGTCAGAAGACGACAGCAGTTTTGGATGGTGATGAGTACATTCTCAACGGATCAAAAATTTTCATCACCAATGCCGGAGTGGCGGACACTTATGTTGTCTTCGCTATGACGGACTCAAGCCAGGGAACTCGTGGTATCTCCGCTTTTATTGTGGAAAAAGGCACGCCCGGTTTCGACTTTGGTCTCGCTGAAAAGAAAATGGGAATCCGAGGTTCATCGACGCGGGAGTTGATCTTTACTGACTGCCGCATTCCCAAAGAGAATCTGCTGGGTAAAGAAGGCAAGGGCTTCGGTCTGGCCATGGGCACCTTGGATGGCGGCCGCATCGGCATCGCAGCTCAGGCTGTCGGCATCGCGCAAGGCGCTCTCGATAAGACAATTGCGTACGTTAAGGAGCGCAAGCAGTTTGGTCGTTCGATCAGCAAATTCCAGAATACGCAATTTCAACTCGCCAATATGGCAACTGAAATAGAGGCATCCCGCTATCTGACATATCTGGCAGCAGAGAAAAAAGATTCCGGCGGCCGTTATTCCTATGAAGCGGCTATGGCAAAACTTAAGGCAAGCCGCACTGCAAATTATGTCACCAGCCTGGCCGTGCAATTGCATGGAGGTTACGGTTACATTCAGGATTACGACGTCGAGCGTATGATGCGCGACGCCAAGATTACAGAGATTTATGAAGGTACTTCCGAAGTCATGCAAATGGTTGTCGGCGGAAGTTTATTGGGCTAGGGGGAAAGATATGAAAATTATTGTATGTATAAAACAGGTTCCAGATACCAATGAAGTGCGTATCAACCCCGAGACCGGAACTCTGATGCGAGAAGGCGTTCCTTCTATCATGAATCCGGACGACAAAGCCGCTCTGGAAGCAGCTTTACGCATCAAAGACGAGAGTGGTGCTACCGTTGTCGGTCTGAGCATGGGTCCCAGACAGGCGGATGATGTTTTGCGCGAAGCCTTGGCGATGGGTGCAGATGAATGCTATCTTCTTTCAGACAGGGCCTTTGGCGGAGCTGACACCTGGGCTACATCTTCGACTTTGGCAGCAGCGATTAAACGTATCGGCTGTGATCTTGTTCTTACCGGTCGTCAGGCTATCGATGGCGATACAGCGCAGGTTGGCCCCGGCATTGCAGAGCACTTAGGTCTGCCAAATCTTTCTTACGCTGAGGAAATTCGCATTGATGGCAACGATGTCATCGTCAAACAGCAATTTGACAGCAGCATCCACACAGTGCGAGCGGCTATGCCTGCATTAGTGACTGTCCTATCCGAATTGAATGAGCCTCGCTATATGACTCCGGGAGGTATCTTTGATGCCTATCGTGAAAAGGAAGTCACAGTGTGGGGGCGAGAAGATGTTGACATCGAGGATGAAAATATCGGCCTTAAAGGTTCACCCACTCGCGTTGCCAAATCCTTCCCCAAGAGTGTCAAAGCCCCGGGGATGAAGATCAATACAGGTGTAGATGAGTCCGTACAGTTTATCGTAGATAAATTGAAAGAAAAGTATATTTTATAGGGGGCAGCGATATGACATATAGTGGAGTTTTTACATTCGCAGAACAGGTAGATGGGGTTTTGATGAATGTCTCATACGAATTAATTGGAAAAGCGAGAGATCTGGCCAAGGATTTAGATACAGTTGTAACGGCTGTTTTGCTTGGTGAGAATGTCGCTGAACTGGCTCATGAGCTGATTGCTGCGGGAGCCGACAGAGTGCTGGTCGTCGATAATCCTGAGCTTGCTCTTTATCGAACGGAGCCTTACACGCAGGCTCTGGCTTTTGTTGTGGAAGAGTACAAGCCAGAAATACTATTGATCGGAGCCACCGGCGTTGGCCGTGATCTGGGGCCGAGGGTGGCTGCACGTGTTCACACCGGGTTGACGGCAGACTGCACCAGCTTGGAAATCGATCCGGAAAGTAAGGAATTGCGCATGACGCGTCCTGCTTTTGGCGGGAACTTAATGGCGACAATTCTCTGCTCAGAACGTCGCCCGCAGATGGCCACAGTTCGTCCGGGAGTGATGGTGCGTGCAATGGCAGATTCTGAGCGTGAGGGTGAGATTGTTAATCTGGATGTAGTGTTGGAGAAGAATAATTGCTACGTCGAGGTGGAGAACATTGCTACTAAGATCGGTCAGCACCTAGATATCACTGAAGCGGATGTACTTGTGGCCGGAGGCCGTGGAGTAGGCTCAACAGAGGGCTTTGCTCTGCTGGAGGAATTAGCTGAAGTATTGGGCGGAGAAGTAGCCGCCTCGCGCGCCGCAGTCGACGCGGGTTGGCAGGCAAAAGAGCGTCAAGTGGGGCAGACCGGCAAAACTGTTCGGCCGAGTCTCTATATTGCTGTAGGTATTTCCGGAGCTATCCAGCATGTAGCAGGTATGGAAGAAGCTGACTATATTGTGGCGATCAACAAGAATCCCGATGCGCCGATATTCAGCACTGCTGATGTTGGAGTAGTGGGCGACCTTTTCGATATAGTGCCGAAGTTGACTGCCGCTTTGAAAGCGGAAAAGCAAAAATAATAGCTAAAAGAATTTTTATATAAGGGAAAAAGAGCGGAAGGTGCCGCTCTTTTTCTTCGTCACGGACTTTGCTTTACTTGCTTGGAGATATGCTTCTATTGTATTTATTTTCAGGCTGGCTATATAATTGCGCAAGGTGCGTGAAAAAGGATGGTTGTTTGGTGACAAAAGATTTGCAGCAAAAGCAAAAACTAATGGGGATCAGTGCGGCTCTTATTTCTGCGCTGATGTTTGGGATCACTCCGGCGATTGCGAAGATGGCTTATGCCGGAGGCAGCAACGGCATGACGATGACATTCACTAGGGCCATCATGTCACTTCCGTTCCTATTCTTGATTGCTAAGTATAAAAAGATTTCTCTGACACTTACGCGACGTGAGTTGCTGACTGTAGTCTTGGTTAGCGTCTTGGGGAACTTCTCTACGACTTTAATGCTGTATTCGTCTTTTTCGTATTTGAATGTTGGAATGGCTTCGGTTTTGCATTATTTTTTCCCGGTCTTCGTTGTCTTGGTAAGTGTGATTTTCTTCAAAGAAGACTTGAAGTGGTGGAAGCTTTTGGCTCTGGTCTTGGGCTTTGCTGGCGTAATAACTTTCATGGGCAGCGCTAGTGGCGGCAGCATGATTGGTGTTCTCTGGGCAGTGGGTTCGGCCATCACATATGCGGGAATGCTGATCAGTGTTGAACGCACTGTTCTAAGTACATTTCATTGCGTTAAGCTTACTTTTTACACTAATCTGATTGTAAGCCTGACTTCGTTTGGCGTCGGCCAGGCTAGTGGCACGCTTAATTTGATCTTGACGCCTGCTGCTTGGTTCTACTCTCTCCTAGTTTCGCTGATGGTTGGGGTAATCGGCTTCTCGCTCTTGAATTACGCCATCGTGAAGATTGGAGCCAGTTCTACTTCCGTCATTTCAATGGCAGAGCCATTGTCAGGGGTTCTTTTTGGCTACCTTATTCTGAGCGAAACTTTGACAGCAATGAACTGGCTGGGCTGTATCCTGATCCTAGCCGGGGTTGCGCTAATATCAATTTTTTCGCTGCGCAGCAGTAAGAATTCAAGAAGTGTGCCTGGCACAAAACTTGACTTCCTTGAGTGATTTTACTTTATTAGCTGCGAAAGTTTCTTAAATTCGGCTGTGCCTGAAACTTTCAATAGATCGTAAAGTGCGGTTTCGGTATTGCTGATTACTGCTCCCATTGACTGCATGAGATCGAGCCCGTTGTGCCAGTTTTCTGTGGAGCGAGAAGTAACCGCATCTTTGATGAGGAACACCTCATAGCCATCAGCTAATAAATCACGTGTGGTCTGGAATACGCAGATATGAGTTTCTGCACCGGTGAGCAAGACCTTCTTTTTGCCTAGGGCAGCGAGTTCTTCCTTGACCTCATCGGTATAAGCAGTGAAGCAGTTTTTGCTGAAGATTTTCTCCTCATCGAGCAATTCCAAAAGTTCCGGAACTGTACGACCCAGACCTTGGGGATACTGTTCAGTGGCAACCACGGGGAAACCCATTTCTTTTGCCGTTTCGATCAGAGCCACATTGTTCCTTGTGACCTGATCTTTATATTTCATGACTCGAAGCAAGCGGTCCTGAAGATCTACTATGAATAGAACGGTTTCTGCTCTGTCTAAACTATATTTTTGCATAATCTCTCCTTTTATGGCTATGCGGATGTCGCGCTGAATAAGATAAGTTCTTAGTTGATATTATAGGTTTAAAGAACCTTTTGTGCCACAGAAGCGGGAGGCCTTTGATATAGTGGGGAGGAAAGGAGTGCTAAGTATGTTTGTTGATCTTGAAAAATTAAAGGAAATTGTGCGCGAGGCAGGTGAGATTATTTCGCAGGCGAACCTGACACCGGAGCAGATCCGCTCCAAAACAAGTCAGAAAGATTTGGTGACGAAATACGACGTTGAAGTCCAAGATTTTCTTGAATCACGCTTTCAGGAGCTCTGGCCGGACCGGCACTTTATGGGCGAGGAACAAGTCGAGTATCGATATGAACAGCGCGGGTTTTTGGTTGATCCTATTGACGGTACTTCGAATTTTATCTTTGGCATTCCCCATTTTTGTATCAGCGTAGCTGTTCTGGAGCAGGGCGAAATTGTACAGGGAGTTGTCTACAATCCTGTAGTGGACGAGATGTACTGGGCTGAAGTAGGCCAAGGATCTTATCTGAATGGAGACCGCCTCAAGAACCCGGATTTCGCGTTAGGTGAAGCGGTCTTCGGCGTTGGCGGTTCTCCTTACGATCCAAATAGCATCGAGCCAACTGTACGCCTGATAGCGAAAATTATGGAAGAGGGAGACATCCGCCGGCTGGGTTCTGCTGCCTTAGATCTCTGCTATGTAGCGAGTGGCCGTCAGGGCGGTTATTTTGAGTTTGCTATTAATCCTTGGGACATTGCAGCCGGTCTCCTGATTGCCCGTGAAGCTGGTGTGACAGTCACGACTCTAGACGGCGAGGAGCCGCCTCTCACTCGTACAACGAGCATCCTTGCTGCCGGCCCCAAGATATATGCAAAAATCAAAAATTTTATAGGTTTTTAAAAAAATAAAGCCGTTTTACGTATGCTGTTTTCAGCTCAGTCCGCAGAGAATCAAACTTTTTTCACAACGCTGGACTTGAGGAGCATATCGCCGAAACCATCGATTTTGCAGTCGATATTATGAATGCCGTCACTCGGGTTTTCTATCAAGCGAATATTCTTGACGATGGTGCCCCTTTTAATTGTCATGTTAGCTTTGAGCTTCAAATCTTGTATGACTGAGACCGTATCGCCATCGGACAAGATATTACCATTGGCATCTCTAATTTGCTTGGCAGCTTCTCTTTCAGCTTCTTTTGCGGCATCTATCTCCGGATTCCATTCATGAAAACACTCCGGGCAGTGTAGTAAGTGATCAACTTCATATGTGTATTCAGAATTGCATTTTGGACAATTTTCTAGTTTTTCCATTGTGTTCTCCTTCCATGCTCCGATCTAGTGTATTTGATTGGACGAATTATTGCCAATTATTCGCAGGGGCAACGTAAGTAAAAATGTTACGAAATGTTTTCATAAAGCTGAAATATCTGAGTTTAGTTGTCCTTTATTTGGAAGCTAAGTATAATATGATAGTAGGGTTTTCAGAATCGCCACGGTAATAAAATAACTGCGCAATTATATGCGCTTCTGTAGGCAAGCAAAGTTCCTATTGCTATCTCAGAGAGCGATATGCAGTGTATGCTAGGATTTGTCGAAAACCAGTATGGTCAGAAAAAATATGGCCAATATCTTACGAAAAATATAATTCATAATATAAATAACGAAAGGTGTATAAATGGATACAACGAAAATTATAAATCTCGACAACGTAAAACTTTCAAATGATAAGAAGGCGCTGATTTTGATCGACCAGACTCAGCTGCCAAATAAGCTGGAATACATTAAAGTGGAAACTCCTAAAGAACTCTTTGATGCCATCTTTTTCCTCAAAGTAAGAGGGGCACCAGCTATTGGTATTGCTGCAGCCTACGGCATCTATGTACTTGCACAGCAGATTAAGACAGATGACTACGCTGAGTTTTTTGCTGAATTCCGTAAACAGAAAGAATATATTGACTCTTCAAGGCCTACAGCTGTCAACTTGAGCTGGGCACTTCGTCGCATGGAGAAGGTAGTTGTAGAAAATCAAGAGAAAACCATTTCTGAAATTCTTGATCTTTTGGAAAAAGAAGCAGTTAGCATTCAGGAAGAAGACATCGCAATGTGTACTGCTATTTCTGAGCATGGTTTGACTTTGCTCAAGGATGGAGATGGTGTCCTGACGCATTGTAATGCCGGACCCTTGGCTACCTCGAAATACGGCACAGCCTTAGGACCACTGCTCTTAGGCAAAGAAAAAGGCATGAATTTTCGTGTGTTTGCCGATGAGACTCGACCCTTGCTCCAAGGCGCCAGACTGACAAGCTTTGAATTACATTCAGCAGGTGTAGACGTCACACTTATCTGCGACAATATGGCGAGCATCGTCATGAAGAATGGTTGGGTAGATGCTGTATTCGTCGGTTGCGACCGTGTTGCTGCCAACGGAGATGCCGCTAACAAGATCGGAACAAGCGGCGTCGCTATCTTGGCAAAACATTATGGAATCCCATTCTACGTGCTCGGCCCGACCTCAACTATAGATATGAACTGCAAGACTGGTGACGACATTGAAATAGAACTACGTGATCCTTCGGAGATTAAAGAGAAATTCTATGAAAAGCCGATGGCTCCCGAAGGTGTCAAATGCTATAACCCGGCTTTTGATGTAACGGATAATTCACTAATCGCAGGAATCATTACGGAGAAGGGTATTGCCCGCGCTCCGTTCACTGAAAGTATTGCAGCCCTGTTCGAAGACTGAAAAACAATCTCCTGAAACTGGTCTGGAGATGGAAACATAAGATTTTTTCAAGAGGCAGCTGACCCTTTAGCAGCCTCTTGGAGTTTCAGCTTTTCTTTTATGAAGATGAGAAAAAAATTCCGACAGATTTTTCATGATAAAGTATACTAATCTGATGGTTCTGGATACAGAATTTTCACACATTGCGTTGCCTAACATCCTAAAGTAGTTTTACGGAGGAAATTATGAAACTTGAAGAAGTAAGGATCGAACTGATTGAATATGGAAAGAAGTTGCTGGATATGAACTTGACAACTGGGACGGGCGGTAATTTGAGCGTATTCGATAGAAAAAGCAATACTATGGCTATCACCCCAAGCGGTATTGCGTATTACGACATTAAACCTGATCAAATAATTTTGATCGATGTTGAAACAGGCCGCATTGTCGAGGGTGAAGCGGTTCCATCCAGTGAATTAGATATGCACCGTATTTTTTATAAATATCGTGATGATCTTGATGCGATTATTCACACGCATACACCATATGCAACTACGTTAGCTTGTCTTGGGCATGAGTTGCCTCCTCTACACTACCTCGTTGCGTTTGCTGGACCGAATGTCCGTTGCGCTGAGTACGCCACCTACGGGACAGTTCAGCTGGCAAAAAATGCATATGAAGCCATGAAGGACAGAAAAGCCACCTTGCTTGCAAATCACGGACTTATATGTGGTGGCGGCAATCTTGGCGAAGCACTTGCAATTACAGATCAAATCGAATTCTGCTGTCGTTTGTATACGCAAGTTAAGGCTATAGGAGATCCCGTACTATTAACCGAAGGAGAGATGAATCTCATGATGGACAGATTTAAGAACTATGGCAAACGAATGGAAGAGCACGAAGAAATCTAGGCAGTTAATCTAAATTAACTGCCTCTATTGTTTTTATTTTTCTTTTTCTAAAAATGAGGTGTTCTGTGATCAGAACCGTGATTGTTCCCACAACAAAGCCATTCGCAAAAATAGGCCGTAGCAGGTTGGGGAGGGCAGTCTCCACTGCTTCCGGTAGGAAGGCGACAGTTAAGCCAAGCATAATCGGAATGCCAATGGTCAAGCCATCATCGATAGAAAAATCTTCCTCAGCAAAAGCTGTCACTAAACCTGCTGCTACTTGCGAACACATAATATAAAGGAAAATCACGCCAATAATTAGCGGTGGTATTCCCCCTAAAAACGAAATAACTCCAGGCATAAAGGAGATGATCAGTATTGATAGCCCTGCAGGTACTAGGGTGAAACGTGAAGCTACACCGGTAGTAGCGATGACTCCTGAACTGAGAGCGTAGTTTACAGGTCCTATAACTCCCAGAAAGCCCGCTAAGATATTGAAAATACCTGTAACGGTTATTCCGGAACTTAGTCTCTTATCCATTTGCGGGGCATTAATAAGTTGACCTAGAGCCTGAATTGTACCTAAATCATTGATAGACAAGGCAATAAAGCAGACGAGGAAGGATATTAAAACTCCTGCATCCAAGGAGAAACTGAAATTTAAACCGGCAAAGAAATTTGAAAAACTTAAGAGAGATCCTCCTGACATCCAAGCGTATTCGGGAACTAAGACAATATATACGATACTACTTATTATCAGTGTCCATATAATTAAAGTTGATTTCCAAATGCCCTTTAGATATCGATTGGCAATGAACATGAGCAGGAGCAGGACGAGGGCGAAACCAAAATGGAACATTTCCAATCCCGCAGCTGGCACCGTAAAGAGTAAATTTATAATCATCGGTAAGAGAGTTAAGGCGATCAGGAGCAAGATGGTGGCGACAACCTTTTTGTTAAAAAGGGCTTCGATTTTAGAGAAAAGACCAGTCACGCAAAACAAGCTTAAGAGTATACCTCCGATTAGAACGGAGGTGTAGATGCTGTCAAGGCTGGAACTTTGACTGGAGGTAATGCCGACCAAGAGGATTGAAGCCGGCCCCACAACTGCCGGCAAGCGGTGACCGAGAAAGAGTTGCACTAACATGGTAAGCGCCATTAGAAAAAAGATCTTCTGCATATAATTAATTTGTGAGGCTGAATCAGAAAAATGTATATTTGCAGCTGTCTGACCAATAACGATAATTGTAGGCAAACTAACTGCCAACCACTGCAAGCCATAAACAAGAGTAGCCATTAGAGGAGGTTTTTCATCGAGTCCGTATTTATTTGTAGTTTTTCCCCGCACATTTACCACCTTTCTTAAGAGCGCAATAAAAGTTTATTAAACACGTCTCGCTTTTTGCCATTTACTGATTTTTACCCAGGCAAGTGATGCCAATAGAGCGATAACTGCTCCCAGCAATGTGCTGATCAAACGTTCCAAAGCATATTGGTAACGTGAACCTTCTTCAAAAACCAGAGCTACCAGCAAAAGACTAATGCCACTTACCCGTCCCTGTATTGGAGGCATGTGGGCTAACTTACATATGATGAAGTTCAGCATGATGCCCAAGCCAATTAAAATGTAAAAAAGCAGCGGTATTTGCAAGTAATTGTCAATGAAGACCAGTAACATTCCGGCAGTACCGCCGCTTAAGACGCCAATTACACGATGTAAAGTAGCACGCCGGCTCCCTGTATGCTTTCGATACAAGCACATAATAATAGTTGTGGATACAGCCACTGACTGGACGGGAAAGCCTGAAAGACCTATAAGATGTGTGATGATAAGTCCCAGCGTGATGGTGATTCCGATACGGATTTCAAGGTTGCTCAGAATAAATTTATCTTTTCTTGTCTTCATCAGGTCCTCTTTCTAAGCAGGATTGGGCAAATGATTGCTTATTGCAAGCAAAAACCTAGGCTGTTGTGGCACGGACTAGGGTTAGCTTGTTCTTACTAATATAGACTAGTCTATCATTTAATGAAGAGGCTTCTGTGAAATTGAAGCCATAACAGCAGCCATCGCGTTTCTGCACACACTGCTTATTCATGTAGAATGCAAGGGATGGAGGTGTATCAATGGGTAAAGGCAAGTTTACAGTGCGCAGCATTACAGTTCGTTTGCTGGTTATTATTGTCGGCGTAGTAATACAAGCTCTAGGGATGGCAGCTATCGTTCTTGCGAATTTGGGTAGTGATCCTATTACGGCCTTTGTGCAGGGTTTAGGGAAAACGATTGGGTTTACTTTTGGCAACGCAATGATAATTTTTAACCTAGCGTTCCTATTTGCCGTTCTGATTTTGAATTGGAGAATTATAGGCATTGGCACCATCGTGCATTCATTCACAGTCGGCAGCTTTGTCGATGCTTTCATGCCGATGATCTCGAATGCAATCGGATCAGATCCCAGTTTA
>LFRM01178768.1_pt2 | contig 11394 bp, 8 predicted proteins | sample 618341 | NCBI WGS metagenome assembly LFRM01 (sample SAMN03654438, study PRJNA283298) | anaerobic digester metagenome | isolation source: pool of bioreactors CSTR01a, CSTR02a, and CSTR03a thermophilic anaerobic... | place: Denmark: Kgs. Lyngby | collected 2014-05-21
ATCACTCAACTATTTTATGTGTTTTCCTTTGGGATAAGCAATGCAGCGGCGATTATAACTGGAATCCTCATAGGGAGAAGAGAAATTGAGTTGGTTAAGCTTTATGCCGGTAGAATTATTAAGTTAACCATATTAATTGGTGCTCTCACTTCGGTTCTACTCTATTTGGCCAAGGAACCCATTTTAAGTTTCTACTCTCTAGAACTAGCAACAAAAAGTAGCGCAGGCATCATGTTGACCATGATATGTTTCATTATGCCTATACGGTTTTTAAATGTTCTTTTTGTTGTTGGACTGTTTAGAGGTGGAGGAGATACTCGATACTCCCTACTAGCTGAAACAAGTAGCTTATGGCTTGTTGGTGTTCCTTTGGTAGCTTTTGCAGCATTATACTTAAAACTCCCTGTGGAGACGGTGCTGCTCATCAGCTTTACTGAAGAGGTGATCAAGTTAATGATATGTTTACCACGATATAAATCTATGAAATGGATAAGAACAGTTATTTAGAATCAAGGATACATTATAAAATTGATAATAATTTGGATTTGAAAAAGCCACTTCGTTTAAGAAGTGGCTTTTTCATTATTATTATTTAATTTTTCCAAGAGAAGTTGCGAATGTATCTAGCATGGACAGAGCAGAATTTAAGGTAATATCATTTTGGTCAATGATGGGATTAAATTCAACAAAATCTATGCTCTTAACTTTGCCTGTTTCAATAATAGTGCTAATAAGCTTTTGACTTTCTTCAATTTCTAGCCCATTACCTACGGGTGTAGCGGCTCCAGGTACTAGGCGTTTATCTAAAGAATCAATATCATAAGAGAGATGTATATTCTTAATGTTACTACGTTCAATCTCCTCCAAAATCTCTTCAACACAAGCCTCCAGGCCTCTGCTGCGAACGTCTTCCATGCGCCATACATTTACCCCGTTATCCTTGATGATGACCTCTTCGCCTTCGTCAACGCTCCTCAGACCTATGATATAGATGTTCTCAGGCTTTACTTTTTGGCTATTGACATGTAGAGAGGTAAAAGCATGGTCACCTAGACCTGCGGATGCACTCAGAGGCATCCCGTGAATATGACCTGAAGGTGATGTTTCAGTAACGTTTAGATCAGCATGGGCATCCACCCAAATTACGGCAAATTCTTCTGTGCTTCCAGCCTTCACACCAGCAAGAGAACCAATTCCTTGGGAATGATCTCCACCAAGAATAAAGGGAAGTCGACCACTGTTCATCGCTTTTTCTACAGCTTTTGCTAAATTCTCATTAGCTTTGATGATTTCTTTATAATATTTCATCGATGAATGACTGCTAAATTTGCAATCTTCACCAACTTGTTCTACTTCAACATTTCCAGCATCTAATACTTTATTATGTTTATTTGTAAAGATTCCCACTAAATTATGCTCTCTTAGCTTATCAGGCCCCTCTTCAACACCCTTTTTATCACAGCCATAAAACATAGGAAAACCTATGAACTCAATTTCCATTAATGATAACGCCTCCTTATATAATTCAATTAATTATAGCGTATATGGTTTTAGAATACTATGAATTATCTTTGAAAAATAGTAGAAGAAATTAGGGGGAAAATATAAAAAATCTTATATTTCTTATTGATTTCATAATCGTTCTAAAGATATAGGGAATTTAGTGCTTATCACTCTAAGATTTCAAATCGAGTTCATAATCATCGCGTATACTAGAATATATAGAAAATAGGAGGATTAAAACATGAAATTAAAAAGTGTTAAAATATCGGTAATTGGCGCAGGTTTTGTGGGTTCGACCACAGCATATGCATTGATGCTAGGCGGACTTAGTGAAGAAATAGTATTGGTAGATTTAAACAAAGATAAGGCAATAGGGGAAGCTATGGATATAGCTCATGGTGCTGCTTTTGTAAAGCCAGTCAAGGTTATCTCGGGAGATTATGAGGATACAGCAGGTTCAGACATTGTGATTATCACTGCTGGTGCAGCTCAAAAACCTGGTGAATCAAGAGTTGATTTGGTGAATAAAAATATAAATATTTTCAAGAGCTTAGTGCCTGAAGTAGTGAAGTATAGTCCTGATGCTATTTTGATTGTAGTATCAAATCCAGTGGATATTCTTTCCTACGTGACTTATAAGATTTCAGGTTTTCCAAAAGAGAGAGTTATTGGTTCTGGAACCGTACTTGACACGTCCAGATTTAGAGCTTTATTGGCTGAATACTTAGAAGTGGATGCTAGAAGTATTCATGGTTATATTATGGGAGAACATGGTGATTCTGAAATTGCTGCTTGGTCTTTGACAAATATTGCTGGAGTTAACTTAAAAGATTATGTAGAAATCACTCAAAAAGGTAAAGGGGACTTATCCTTTTTGGAATATATACCTCTATCTGTAAAGAATGCAGCTTATGAGATGATTAATACGAAAGGATTTACAAATTATGCTGTGGCTTTAGCCATTAGGAGAATTTGTGAAGCCATAGTGGGAGATGAAAAAGCTATCTTAACTGTATCAACCCTTCTTGAAGGTGAGTATGGATTAGAAGAACTTTATATTTCTGTCCCCAGTGTTGTAGGTAAAGAAGGAGTTATAAAGGCAGTGGAGGTTCCACTAAGTGATCAAGAAATGAATGATTTCTTAACTTCAGCTCAGACCATGCATGATATTATCGAAGAATCCAACTTAGACTAACTGATTTTGTGGTTAATTCACTTATTTATCATTAAAGATGAAAATCTTGGCCAAATATTGTATACTAACTAAAGCAATAATGAGGAATAGGTGATGAAATGAGATTACGAAAAAAATGGTGGGCTAGGCCAGAAATGGAAAAAGATGAGAAATCCATAATGAATCCCTTCATATTTAAAGGGAAATGGCAGGAACATTTTGGGAATGATTATCCCATCCATGTAGAACTAGGCTGCGGAAAAGGACAATTTATTAGTACTCTAGCTAAAGATAATCCTAAAATTAATTATGTGGCCATTGATCTTAAGGATGAAGTTTTGGTCTTCGTACTTCGAAAAATTAATGACATGGGGTTGACTAATGTCCGAATCATCCCCGTATTTATTGAAAGAATAGATGAAATATTTTCTGAAGATGAAATATCAAAGATTTATATTAACTTTTGTAACCCATGGCCAAAAGTATCACACCATAAAAGAAGATTGACCCACCCCAGATTTTTGACTAAATATAAGACCTTTATAAGAAAAGGGACTGAAGTCTGGTTTAAAACAGATGATGATGATCTTTTTGAGTCCTCATTAGAGTATTTTAAAGACGAAGGTTTTGAAGAACTCTATAGGACATGGGATCTTTGGGAGAGTGACTTTAAAGGAAATGTAATGACCGAATACGAAGAGAAGTTTTCTTCATTTGGAATGAAAATTAAATTCGGGATCTTCAAGGAGAACAATCAAGTATGATGAATGTAGAAGAGATCAAACTAGATCTTATAAGGTTTGTTAAAGGGTTTTATGAGGATGCGGATGTTCTATATCTGGATATAACAAAAGAAGAAGTAGAACTAAGATTTCATGTTATGGAGAAGGATCGAGAAGAAATTACAGCGTTTTATGAAAACAATAGAAAAATCTTCAAAGATGAAACAAGCAAAACCAATGTTGATTTAGCTATCTTGAGTGAAGTTTCAATTAGAGTAGATAAAGATGGAATATTTTTTGGCAAATCCTCTTTTGATTTTTTAGCAACTAATGTGGTAGCTTTTTATCTGCTGGAAAAATACCTAAATGATCTAATGGAAGAACTTCCAAAGAAGCTTGAAGAGTATAGACTTCATAATATGGCTCAGTAAGCCATTAATTAATATGAGAAACCAATCTAAAAGGACTAATGCTAAGTGCACTAGTCCTTTTTCGATTTTTTTATTTCACTTTGTTAGCTTCTTCTAAAATTTTATCATAATTTGGCTCATTTCCAATTTCAGATAGATATTCAACATAAGTAATCTTATTATCTTTATCGACCACGAAGGAAGCTCTAGCTAAAATCGCGAGTTCTTCCACGAAAGTTCCTGTAACCTTACCAAATTCTCTATATTTATGATCTGAAAGCATCGTGATGAAATCGCCTGCATTTAGTTCCACCCATCTTTTTTGAGCGAAAGGTAAATCAAGAGAAATTCCATAAACGCTTAAATCTTTTTTATCTTCTAATCTGTCATTAAAGGTTAAAAGCTCTAGTGAGCATACGGAGGTATCCACGGAAGGAAAAGCTAGAAAAACTTTAGGGGCTTTTAAATCTTTAGACTCCACGTCTTTTAGTTCAATATCCGTTGCTGTAAAATCAGGAAATGTGTCACCTACTTCAAGTTGCTTTCCATAGAGGTGAACTTCATTTCCGCCAAAAGTTATGTTCATGCATACCACTCCTTTTTCAAAATGTTACATTAGTCTAATCTACTTTTTATAAAAAGTAACAAGTAAAACACCAAATTTCGGAAACTTTACTTGCTCTAAGTATAACACATCATGCGCAACCTATGACCCTATGACCATGGCTTATCAGGGGTTTAGAAGACGATTTAACTCAAAATTCATGAATGGTTTTCAGTTTCATCACAAACTGAAAGGTTCTTTCCATAGAGCTCGTAAAAAACTTCATGTAGTCTAAGTACCGAATAGATTTCATACTGTAAGCTTTCATTAGACTCAAAGCATAGCTTTACTTCGTCAGATGTAATATCCACATGAATAAGTTTTACCTCTTTTACAGAGGAGCGCAATAGTTTTTCGGCAATGCTTAGACAAATCCCCATATCAAAAACTTGTTTTAAATCTAGTCGATTGATTATTTGCCCATACTTTAATAAGGGGGCATCTTTAGGTATTCCATTGGTGAAGGTAGCCGCCAAGGCTGCCATGATAATTTGTCTATGATCCATACCATTAATTTCAGCATTAGAGATAATATAGAAATTATGGGCGTCATGATTATAATATCTGACGGATAAACCTACATCTCGTAACATAGCACTGGTTTTTAATATTTCTTCCCAATCTGGCCAGATTTTATGGACCCCATTTAAACTTATATAAATATCCCGTGTTAAAGTATAGAGTTTTGAAGCTCTTTGTTGATCCACACTATGGATTTTCAGTATGTTTTGTATGGATCTATCCAGCATATTAGGAAGTTCTCCGAATTTTTTTATCAGATAATAAAAAAGAAAACCTTCTCGAATACCAACTCCGCTAACCCTCAAATTATCAATTTCAGTTTTTTCAATAATCGCATTTAGGATAGACAAGGCTCCAGGTAGAATGTCGGCTCGATCTTTATCTAATCCTTCTATAGAATATCTTTGTTTTAGAGTTTTAGTTAAAAAGGTTAAGTACATGGTCTTAATATCAGTTTTTTGCATTTCATATTCATGAATAATATTCATGGGATAGCGACGTTTCTTTCGGTCAATCTTACTAATCGCCCGGGCAGATCCCCCCAAGATAATCATTTCTCCACCTGGGTTTTTATTTAGCCAAGGGACTTTATCTAACTCTACTTTGAGAAAAGCCTCCAAATTTTCATGGGCATCTTTAGAGACAACTTGGTGAAGATTAAATTTTTCAGTGAGATTTAGTGTGCCAAAAGGTAGAAGGAATCTCTCTTTAAGCTCACCATCGCGAATATAAGCTAAGGAAGTAGATCCACCACTGATATCTACAATAAGAGCATCTTCTATTCGCATAGAGTTTTTAAGGGCTAAGTAATCTAAGTTGAGCTCTTCTTCATCAGAAAGGTCGATGATATCCAAAAAAAGCTCATTTTGAAGCCGGCGAGAAATATCATCTTTATTTTTTATGCGGTCAAAGAACTCAGACAAGATGACATGAGGGTGTTCCGCGCCCATGGACACAGAAAAACCATTGATAAAACGGATAATTTTTAATAAGGCATCAATTTTTTCTTCTGATACCGTGTAGTCATCTAAAATATCTCCTCCGAGTTTGAGGTTCTCTTTAAAGGACTCGATTAATCGATAACTTCGATCTTTATGGATTTCCCATAAAGCAAAACGTGTTGTATTTCCACCAATATAAATTAAAGCAAGATTTTCCATGTGCTCATCCTCATTTTCTTTTTTAGTAATTATATTATACTATAGTAGTTTGTGGATTAACCAGTTTAGATGAAATACCTAGGTTGTCCTATGGACTTAGAAAATACTGTGTAGTAAAATAGGTAAGATATGATGTATAAAAATAGAAAAGTTGTTATTTTTAGATAAACAAGTTGTAGGAGGAATAGAATTGGATTATAAAGCATTAATTGCAGAGAAAATCGGTGCAGCTTTGGATATAGAACCACGCGAGGTGGAGCGATTAATAGAGGTACCGCCACGCCAAGAAATGGGGGATTTTGCTTTCCCTTGTTTTCAGCTGGCTAAAACCCTGAGAAAAGCCCCGAATATGATTGCAGCTGAGCTTAAAGAAAAGTTGGATATTGAAGAAATCGATCGAACAGAAGTGTTGGGACCATATGTGAATTTCTTTCTAAATAAAAGTATCTTCTTAAAAGGTATTGTTGAAAAAATTCTAAATGAGAAAGACTCCTATGGTAGCTCTGATGAAGGAAAAGATAAGACCGTTATTGTGGAGTATTCTTCCCCAAATATTGCAAAGCCTTTTCATGTGGGCCATTTATTTACCACAGTACTAGGAAGTTCTTTAAGTAAAATATTCGCTTTCTTAGGCTATGATGCTTTAAGTCATAACCATCTAGGTGACTGGGGAACTCAATTTGGTAAGTTAATCTATGCTTATGAAAAATGGGTGGATGAAGAACAACTAAAGGCTACACCGATAGAAGAACTTAACCGGATTTATGTTAAGTTTCATGAGGAAGCCCTTCTGGATCCTACGCTTGATGACGAAGCCCGACGCCACTTTAAAAACTTAGAAGAGGGTAGAGAATATGAAGTTACTCTTTGGAGAGAATTCCGAGAACTATCTTTAAAGGTCTTTAAGAGTGTTTACGATGAGCTGGACGTAAAATTTGATTCTTACGACGGAGAGAGTTTCTACGGGGATAAGATGGATGAAGTGGTGGAAATTTTAGAAAGAGAAAAGCTATTAGTAGAGAGCAGTGGAGCTAAAGTGGTAATGCTTGATGATTTTAATATGCCACCTACCATTATCAAAAAAGCAGATGGGGCTACAATTTATGCTACTCGTGATTTGGCTGCTGCCATTTATCGAAAGAGAACTTATAATTTCTATAAGAATATTTATGTAGTGGGCACACCTCAATCTCTGCATTTTCAACAAGTTTTTAAAACTTTGGAACTAGCTGGATTTGAGTGGGCTAAGGACTGTGTCCATGTAGGGTTTGGATTAGTAAAATTTCCAGGGAAAATGATGTCCTCACGTAAAGGTGATGTGGTCTTATTAGATGATCTTCTTAAAAAAGCCGTGGAGGCCGCTCGAGACATTATCACTGAAAAAAATCCTAATCTTAAGGATAAAGAAATCGTAGCTAAAAAAGTAGGAATAGGAGCTATTATCTTTACTTATCTAAAGAACTCTAGAGAAAAAGATATTATCTTTGATTGGGATGAGATTCTATCCTTTGATGGAGAAACAGGTCCATATGTACAATATACATATGCTCGAGCAAAAAGTATTATACGAAAAAATGAAGCGACGGTGCCAGCGGATCTGACTTTACTTTCATCTAAAGAAGAATTTGAATTGGCTAAGACTTTAGAAGGGTTCCATCAAGCCGTACAAACGGCAAAAGACAAATACGAACCTTCAGTGATTACCCGGTATGTATTGCAAGTGGCTAAGGATTTTAACAAATTCTATAACAATTGCAGCATTACGTCTTCAGAAGAAGACGTAAAAGCAGCCAGGTTAGATTTGGTCATGGCTACCACCATAGTCTTAAAAAATGCTCTTGGTTTATTAGGGATTGAAACTGTAGAAGAAATGTAGAACAAAATTAAATCTTTAGGATAAGGAATAAGAGCTTAATCAGCCGTCCTTGTCCTTTTCTTTTAGGAATTGTTATGTAAGAAAAGGAGGAAAAAATGAAATTTGATTCACTTTATCAGCCCTATCAGTCAAATCGAATTACCATCAGCGCTAAAAATGGGGTAGTAGCCACGTCTAATGCTTTAGCTTCTCAGGCAGGACTGGATATGCTCAAAAAAGGAGGCAATGCCATTGATGCGGCCATAGCTACGGCAGCTTGCTTAACTGTGGTGGAACCTACGGCTAATGGAATCGGATCGGATAGTTTTGCTTTAGTGTGGATGAAAGATAAAGTTCATGGCTTAAACAGCAATGGACCTTCTCCACGAGAAATTACACTAGATAGAATTAGAAAGAATCATGATAAGATGCCTACTTTTGGATGGACACCAGTGACCGTACCGGGTGCACCTAAAGCTTGGGCAGAGCTTAATCAGAGATTTGGGAAATTAACGTTGCTTGAGTGCCTAACCCCAGCAATTACTTATGCTGAAGAAGGGTTTCCTGTGGCGGCTAATGTATCTTACATGTGGAAAAAAGCATATGAAAAATATGAAGAGCTTTTTAAAGGGAAACCTGAATATGATGAATGGTTTGAGACTTTCACCTTTGATGGAAAACCACCTGAGCCATTTCAAGTAATTACGCTTAAAAATCATGGTAAAACCCTGCGAGAAATTGGTGAAAGCGATGGTCAATCATTTTATAGTGGAGCATTGGCAGAGGCCATGGAAAAAGATTCATTGGCTCATGGAGGATATTTAAGAAAAAAAGATCTTTCGGACTTTGAACCGGATTTTGTAGAGCCTATAGCTGTTACTTATCGAGATTATGAAGTTATGGAGCTACCACCTTCAGGTCAAGGGATGGTGGCTTTAATGGCTTTAAATATGCTTTCAAATTCTAAAATTGAAGAAAAAGATGTGGATTATTACCATCAGTGCTTTGAAGCTATGAAAATTGCTTTTGCGGATGGTATGCATCACATAACAGACCCCAAAATGATGAAGTTTTCTCCTGAGGATTTCTTAGCGCCAGCTTTTGGAGAAAAGCGAGCAAAAGATATTACCTCAGAAGCTAAAGTGTACTCCCCGGAAGATCCTTATCATAGTGGGACCGTATACTTGTGCACTGCAGATAAAGAAGGAAATATGGTGTCCATGATTCAATCAAATTATATGGGTTTTGGCAGCGGTATTGTGGTAAAAGACACGGGGATTTCATTACAAAACCGTGGGGCAGATTTTAGTTTAGACCCTGACCACTACAATGTATTGGCTCCAAGAAAAAGAACATATCATACCATCATACCTGGCATGCTGATGAAAGATGGAAAATGCCAAGGAGTTTTCGGTGTCATGGGAGGATATATGCAACCTCAGGGTCATGTGCAGGTGGTGAGCAATCTATTAGACTTTAATTTAAATCCACAGATGGCTCTTGATTGTCCTCGTTGGCAGTGGATAAAAGGAAAATCTTTTCTAGTAGAAAAGTCATTTGATAAAGAAGTTATAGAGAAATTACGAATAAAAGGGCATGAAATCGGCATTAGTGAAGACACCTCCCTATTTGGTCGAGGGCAAATGATTCTTAAACTAAATGAAGAGGTTTATGTGGCGGGAACTGAGTCGAGAACAGATGGAAATATTGCCTTATATTAAGTAGAAAAAGATGGGAGAAATCCCATCTTTTTAGTTTTAATCTTCAAATTTAGAAAAGTTGTGAAATTACCTAGGGATTTTATTTACAAACTTATGAAATCTGTGCTAAATTTATAAAGTAAAAGTTTAACAATTAAGGAGAATTCATGAGAACAGATTTAATCTATAGAGTAGAAGCAGAAGAATTAACCAAAGAGAATTTAACGAAAATCTTAACAAATCATCCTGAGATAAAGTTCATATCACTTGGAGCTGTTGATCTTATTGGTCATGAAACAGATACAAAAATTCCAGTGAAGGGATTTCTTGAGGACTTGGATATGTTTTTATATGGGTATGCAGCTCAGACTGATGGATCATCTGTATTCCTCCCTAAAATAGCTACCCTACATAATGCTAAGGTTGATATGAAAGCTGATTTAACAGTGCCATGGTTTATTGAGTATAATATGGGGCTTTATGATATAGATGCAAATAAGCCTATTGGGACCCTAAAAATTCCTTGTTATCTATATCATGATTATTTGCCCGTAGATTCCCGACATCTTTTAACGAGAAGTGTAGATTATTTTAAAAAGTCCGCCATGATAATGTTAAAAGAAAACCCTGATTTATTAAAAGAATATCGTATTAAATTCGAAGACCTTTTAGAAGTAGAACTGACTTCTGCCACCGAGTTAGAGTTTTGGGTAAAGTCTCCCAGTACCCATGGAGATATTGAGGCTTTAAGCACATCACAAGAACTAAAAGAGCAATATTGGAGCAAAACTAGAGGGGAAGTAAGAAGTGCTCTAGAGGAAACATTAATTCTGATGGAGTGCTATGGTATAAAGCCTGAAATGGGGCACAAAGAAGTTGGAGGAGTGAGACCAAAGCTTAAGGATGATGGCCAGTTTGAGGGCGTTCTAGAGCAGCTAGAAATTGACTGGAAATATGCTTCCCCCAAAGAAACAGGAGATCAGGAGATTTTTGTTCGAAACTTAGTTCGAGAAGTCTTTATTCGTCATGGTTTGGAAGTTACATTTCTAGCCAAGCCTCTTGAAAATGTGGCGGGGAGTGGTGAACATACTCATGTTAGTGGGACCTTACTTTTAAAAAATGGTAGACGGATTAATCTTTTTCACTCTATACAAAAAGATTTTATGAGCACATTAGGTTATGGTGCTTTAATGGGAATCCTTAAGAACTATGAAATCATAAATCCTTTTGTTACATCTTCAAATGAAGCCTTTAAGAGACTTAAAAAGGGATATGAAGCCCCAATCACTATTGTGTCATCTTTAGGATATGAGCCAGAAATCCCCTCAAGAAACCGAACCATATTAATTGGTTTGCTTCGAGACGAAAACAACCCTATGGCTACTAGGTTTGAGCTTCGATCTCCTAATCCCCATACAAATACATATTTGTGCTTAGCTTCTCTACTTATGAGTATGGTGGATGGTATGGACTATGCAAAAGATAAAGAAAGAAATTCGCTTTTAAAGGAGCTGTCCAAAGAGAAAAGTGAAGACTACCCCTATTTGAAAAAAGGGAGAGTTTACCGAACTGAAAAAGACGTTTTTGACGACTTTACAGATGAGCAAAGAGAAGATTTATTTGGGGCGGTACCTGAAAATGTTTATGAGAATAGTAGGGCCTTTGATCTTTATCCTGACAAAGTCCATATCTTATCTAAAGATAATGTATTCACTTCTAAGCTAATTGAAAGCTATAACGAAGC